>Ga0307998_1000211_pt1 | contig 33849 bp, 33 predicted proteins | sample Davwhametageno37_FD_203147 | JGI IMG/M metagenome (GOLD analysis project Ga0307998, IMG submission 203147) | Marine microbial communities from Davis Island wharf, Antarctic Ocean - #37 | ecosystem: Environmental > Aquatic > Marine > Unclassified | place: Antarctic Ocean: Davis Island wharf... | reverse complement strand
GGCTCAAAAGACCCCAATCCAAATGTTTCTGGAACAGGAATTGATAAACTTCGAAATTCGGGCTGTGAGGTTTTTCAGGGAGTTTTAGAAAAAGAATCTGATTTTTTAAATAGAAGATTTTTTACTTTTCATCAAAAAAAGCGGCCATATATTATATTAAAATGGGCAAAAACAGAAGATCATTTTATATCTCTTGAAAACAATAAAAATATTCCTGAAATATTCTGGATAACTAATGCTATTTCAAGACAAAAAGTTCATCAGTGGAGAAGCGAAGAAGCTGCAATACTTATAGGTGTTCAAACAGCAATAGATGATGATCCAAAATTAACTACAAGAAATTGGAACGGAAATAATCCACTTCGAATGATTTTGGATCCCAATAACAGGACACCAATTACAACTCATCTAAAAAAAGACACAAACTCTTGTCTATTTTTCAACATTCAACTAAATGATTTAGCTGACAATCTTAAAAAATCTATTGTTTTAAAACCTTACAGTTTAATCAATCTTTTAAAGCATTGCTATAAAATAAAAATTCAATCTATTATTATAGAGGGGGGGGGAAAGACAATTCAGTCTTTTATTGATAATGATTTATGGGATGAATCACGAGTTTTTACAAGTCCGAAAAAAATATCTAAGGGTATTAAAGCACCAACGTTAAATAAAAAATATTCATTCAAAGAAATGATAGATAAGGATGAACTAAAGTACTATTTTAGATAAATTTTTCAAGTAAAGTTTTTGGACATCTCATGGGTCGTTTTGTTTTTGGAGATAAGAAAGCTAAAACTGTATATCCCTCACAAATAACTTCATCTTTTTGATTAATAATTATATAATCAAATTCGATAGTGGCTGTGGGTGTTTTCCTTAAAATAACATTGACCTGAAAATGATCTCCAAAAAATAATGGTTTTTTAAAATTAGTGAATGCACTCACAACCGGCATTAATATACCCTCTTTTTCCATGTCAGCATAAGAAATATCGAGAACAGAAAGCCATTGAAGTCTAGCTATTTCAAAATATTTTAAGTAATTACTATGATGAACAAACTGCATTTGATCAGTTTCAGAATAGCGAACCGTAATTTGTTTCGTTGTAAATTTCATTGATATAAACTAATCAGTTATATTGTGTTTAATTTTGAGATTTCTTGTAAAAAATTTAGGAACCAGAATATCGAAATAAAAAAGATATAATTCAATAGCTAAACCATTTTTTTTTTGATTTTTTTTAATCAATATTTGTTTAATAGTAAAGTTAAATTGCAAACCACAAAATAAAACCTCTAAATACCTCAAACATTAAATGAGTGCAACTGCTGCTTCGATCTGGAATAATTGTCTAATTTTTATTGGAGATAACATACAACCACAAGCTTACAAAACTTGGTTTGAACCTATTATTCCTGTCAAATTGAGTGAAAATGTACTTAGTATTCAGGTTCCTAGTAAATTCTTTTATGAATGGCTTGAAGAGCATTATGTTAAACTTCTTAAAACTTCACTTCAAAGAGAATTAGGTAATGATGCCCGTTTGGTTTATTCTATCAGAATGGAAAATACTTTTGGAAACAAAACTCCTTTTACTGAGAATATTCCGAGTAACAACAGATCAGGTCTTCAACCTCAGAACGTTAATGCCCCTTTAAATTCTTATGCAGGAGAATTAAAAAATCCCTTTGTTATTCCGGGAATAAAAAATTTACAAATTGAATCACAGCTAAATCCAAATTATAATTTTGATAATTTTTTAGAAGGTGATTCTAATAGACTTGGAAGATCTGCTGCCTTAGCTGTTTCATCTAAACCGGGAGGAACATCTTTCAATCCTTTGCTTATTTTTGGTGGTGTTGGTTTAGGTAAAACACACTTAGCTCATGCTATTGGGGTTGAAATTAAAGAGAAACATCAAGATAAAACCGTACTCTATATCTCAGCTGAAAAATTTACACAACAGTATATAGAAGCTGTTAAGAAAAACACTCGAAATGATTTTATTCATTTTTACCAATTATTAGATGTACTAATAATTGATGATGTTCAATTTTTATCAGGTAAAACAGGAACACAAGATGTTTTTTTCCATATATTCAATCATCTTCATCAAAATGGTAAGCAGGTTATTTTGACTTCTGACAAGGCTCCTGTTGACATGCAGGATATCGAACAACGTCTTTTATCAAGATTTAAATGGGGACTCTCTGCGGAATTACAATTACCTAATTACGAAACACGAATCTCTATCCTTAAAAACAAACTATATAGAGATGGAGTTTCTATAGAAGAAGATATTATCGAATATGTTGCCAAAAATATTAAAACGAATATCCGAGAATTAGAAGGTGCCATTATCTCATTGATAGCTCAATCTTCTTTCAATAAGGCTGAAATCACGATTGAACTGGCTCAAGAAGTCGTCATGAAATTCGTGAAAAATACAAAACGTGAAGTCTCTATTGATTATATTCAAAAAGTGGTTTCTGATTACTTCCAGATGGATATTGAAACTCTTCAATCAAAAACTCGAAGAAGACATATTGTTCAAGCTCGTCAATTAGCTATGTATTTTGCGAAAAAATTCACTAAAGCATCTCTAGCTAGTATTGGAAATCAAATTGGAAAACGAGATCATGCTACAGTCCTCCATGCTTGTAAAACTGTTGATAATTTAAGTTTCACAGATAAACAGTTTCGTAAATATGTTGAGGATCTTCGTCAGAAGCTAACTATTTAAATGAATTATATATGGAACAGACAAAAGTGGTCAAGGTATGCTTGGGTAATATTTGTTGTAATCCATTAGCATAAGGTTTATTAGAACAAAAATTTTCACGTTTAAAAATAAAAGTTAATTCTTGAAAATGATCAAGATGTTACAGACCCCTACTTTGGTGATAAAAATAGTTTTGAATATTATTGTAAAATATTATATAGAGAGTCTGAACGAATAGCTGAACTTTTAAGTAATGGATAAACAAGTTACCACATATGGAACGCTATACTTGATTCCGTCACCAATTGGTGAAAATCCCCATCTAGAAGTATTACCACTCTTAGTTAAAAAAACAATAGAAAAGTTAACTCATATTATTATTGAAAATGAGAAAGCTGCTCGCCGTTTTATAAAAAAAATTATACCAGATAAAAGCCAGGAATCTTTAGTGCTTTATCCTCTAAATAAATTCACAACACAAGAGGAAATCGAAACTTATCTAAATCAGTGTAAATTAGGCTTTTCTATGGGACTTATGTCAGACGCAGGATGTCCAGGAATTGCAGATCCAGGAGCTATTATAGTAACTAAAGCCCATGAAATTGGAATTAAAGTAAAACCATTAGTAGGCCCTTCATCAGTTTTTTTAGCTATGATGAGTTCGGGAATGAACGGACAAAATTTCGCTTTTAACGGTTATGTTCCCATTGAAAAAAAGCAACGAACTCAAATGTTACTTAAGTATGAAAAAAAATCTATCAGAGAAAATCAAGCTCAGCTTTTTATAGAAACACCCTACCGAAGTGACACTCTTTTTAAGGATATTTTAAAAACTTTAAATCCAAATATGCGACTTTGTATTGCTTGTGATATTAGTTCAAGTTCAGAATATATTAAAACATTAAATATTCATGAATGGAAAGAAGAAAAACCAGATTTAAAAAAACGTCCCTGTATATTTATCATTGAAGGTTCCTCTTAACGATATAGGTTTTGTTTATCTAGCCAACTGGTGTATATTTTTTTATTTTGATTATGTTTCACTAAGTTTTTTGCAAATAAATGATAACCTGGTTTATTAGGAGAAGCTACAAAATATAAAAAGGAATGTTTTTCAGCATTAAGAACTGCATCTATAACAGAAATATCTGGCATAGTAATAGGTCCTGGAGGCAATCCTTTTACTCTGTAAGTATTATAGGGTGAAATAAGCTTAAGGTCTTTATACAATACACGCTTTATAATTTGATCAAAATTATATGATTTTTTTTTAAAAGCATAAATAACTGTTGGATCTGCTTGTAATTTCATTTTTTTGTCCAAACGATTTAAATAAACACCTGCAATTCGAGGTTGCTCATCTTTTTTAATCGATTCTTTTTGAACAATTGAAGCTAAAACAACTACTTCGTTTGGCTTTAGTTTTATTGCCTTTGCCTTTCTTAATCGACTTGTATTCCAAAAGTTATTAAAAGAGAGAAACATTTTATTTCTAAATTTTTCAGCAGAAGTATCCCAATAGAACTGATAAGAATTAGGTAAATACATCGTTAAAGCATTTTCTTTAGAAAATCCATTTTTCGATAAAAACAAAGAATCCCTAAAGGTGTTAAGCAAGCTTAAACTATCGGGTGATATTTGTCTAGAAACTCTACCAGCCAAATTTTCTAAACGTTCTTGATTATTGAAAATCACCTTAACAGTCAGTTTTTTAGAACGAAATAAATTGATTATGGTATTATTACTATCATCTTTTGTGATCTTGTATTTTCCCGATTTGATATTTTGAGAATATCCTTTTTTTTCTGCTGCAATCAAAAATTGATTGGTTCGTTTCAAAATTGGCTGCAACTGATAAGCCAAAGAATCAATAGTGTCATCACTATCTATAAAAACATATGAAAACTCATTTTCAAAAGCTGTATTACTCCAAAAAAATGTTTGATAAAACTGAAAAACAAAATAAAATCCCATAACGACAAGTATAAGACTGATAAATAATAATATTTTTCTTTTAAGCATTAACTAAATGATTTTACATAAATATATTCGTCATGAAAAGTTCCATCATAAAAATTCCAATTCTTTTTTAAACCTTGTTGTTCATATCCACAGGACTCAAACAATAAGATACTTACTCTGTTTTCAAAAGCTATATTAGCAAATAAAATATTTATATTAAGATGTTTATAGGCATATTCATTTAACAATTCTAAACTTTTTTTCCCAATACCTTTACCCATTTGGTCTTTACGTAATACTATTCCTACTCCAGCTCTTCTGTGTATAGGTGTAAAATCAAAAAGGTCAACAAAACCAAGGAAGCTTTTATCTACTTGAGAAATAACAAATCGTTTTTGCTTGACTTCAAAAATATCTTGATTTTGTTGTTCAATATACTTTGAAAGTAGATGCTTTGAAAAAGGTTCATTTCGATTTGAATATTTCCATAAATACTGATTATTTTCAATAGAAATTAAATCATTTAAATCTTTAGGTTCTAATGCACGTAAAATGACTGAATCTAAATTCATATCTCAATTATTCCTGAATATACAAATTCAGCAGGGCCTTGAAGGTAAATATTAGTGTATACTTTATCGATGACATCAAAATCTACAATCAATAAACCTCCTAAGGCCTGGAGTTCAATTTTACATTCTCCCTTTGATTCGCCCATGTAATGCATTCCTATAGCACATGCTACTGCACCAGTTCCGCATGCCAGTGTTTCGTTTTCTACTCCGCGTTCATAGGTTTTTATTTTATATCTAACAGGGGTCTCTTTTTGAACAAAGTTAACATTAATTCCATTAGGCATAAATTGTTTAGAAAATCGAATTGCTCCTCCTTGACTATTCATATCTACTTTTTTGTAATTCTGAATCAATTTAACATAGTGAGGTGAACCAGTATTTATTACTATAGCATTATCATTCTCAATTAAATCAAAAACATCCTGCATTTGTAAACGAATCTGATTAGAATGAACCTTGTAAGCTTTGTGCAACCCATCTGCAGCCATAAAAACAGTTTCTGCTTTTATAATATCATGTCTTAATGCAAAAGAAACTGCACATCGACCACCATTACCGCATAGTGAACTTAATTTTCCATCTGAATTATAATATTTCATTTCAAAATCAGCATTAGAATGTGATTCAATCAAAATAATACCATCTGCGCCTATTCCAAAATGACGATCACATATTTTTTTTAATTGACTGACTGATATGTCGTTATATATATTATGTCGATTATCAAAAATGATAAAATCATTCCCAGCACCATGGTATTTATCAAAATGTAATTTCATGTATATCAAATGTAATCAAATTTAAAAGGTGTTAAATACGAGTTAAAGGAATTTTAATTTAAAAAAAAATTAATAATTTTAACAAAAAAATAAATATGAATCCATTTTTTAAAACTCTCAGTATTTCATTTTTAGGTGCAGCTATTAGTATCTTTATCTACGATTTTTATTTTCAAAATTCAGCTATTCAAAAAAAAAATAACAAAGAAATTCCCAAGTTAACTCCAATTAACTACAGTTTTTCATTAAATGACGTTGATTCAGAAGCAAGCGATTTTACTATTGTGGCAGAAAAAACAGTGAATGCTGTAGTTCATGTAAAAAATACAAGCTCATCAAATTCTAGTTTTCCCTCATTTTACCGTTATTTTTATGAAGAAGATAAAATACCAGAACGAATAGGAACAGGTTCAGGTGTAATTGTATCACCCGACGGTTACATTATTACTAACAATCATGTAATTGAAAATCATTCTGAAATTGAAATCACAACGAATGATAACAAAACCTATACAGCCCGTTTAGTAGGAACTGATCCTGACACAGATATAGCTGTTTTAAAAATTAATGCTCCACAAAAATTACCCTACATTTTTTTTGGTGATTCAGATGCTGCAAGAATTGGAGAATGGGTATTGGCTGTTGGAAATCCTTTTAACTTAAATTCTACTGTAACCGCAGGAATTATAAGTGCTAAATCAAGAGACTTAAATAAACAGGATCGAAAAAATGAATCTTATATTCAAACAGATGCCGCAGTAAATCAAGGGAATAGTGGAGGTGCATTAGTTAATACACGTGGAGAATTGATAGGGATAAACACTGCAATCTCTTCAATGACTGGAGGATTCGTTGGATATTCTTTTGCTGTACCTAGTAATGTTGCTCGTAAAGTATTTGAAGATATTATCGAATTTGGAAATGTTCAAAGAGGACTTCTCGGAGTGATGGGTCAAGCTTTGGATTCAAACTTTGCAGAACGATTTGAAGTAGAAGAAACCGAGGGATTTTATATAACTGAACTAGAGGAAGGGCTCGGTGCTGATTTGGCTGGACTAAAGAGTGGTGATATAATCAAAAGTGTGGATGGGATAATTATCAACAAATTTGCAGATCTCTCAGGATATTTAGCTAGTAAGCGTCCCGGCGAAAGAGTGAAAATTACATATAAGAGGGAAGGAAAAGAAAATAATGTAAATGTACGTTTAGAGAAAATTAACCGTGCTATTTTTTTCTATATGGAAGTTCGTGAACTTACCCCTGAACAGATAAAACAGTACGGAATAGGTCACGGTTTATATATATCTAATATGAACAATCGGAGATTGTATCAAAATGGAATAGATACTGGACATCTAATCTTGGAAATAAACGGTAAAAAAATCAATAATCTAACTGAAATAAAAAATATTGATTCTTTAACACTTGAAAATATACTCTTTATGAATCCTTCAGGTGAAAAAGAAAAAATATTACTACAATATTAAAATCAAATTTATTTTAGTTATGGGATTGGAACTGTCCCTTCTAGTTTATTTGTTTTTATTTAAACCTAATACTCATACATTATATGCGAATTGATATAATCACCTTGTTCCCTGAACTTTTAAAAAGTCCTTTTGAAGCTTCTATTTTAAAACGAGCTATACAATCTAAAAAAGCTAGTGTTTATTTTCATGATTTAAGAGATTTCAGTAATCATAAGCAAAAACAAGTTGATGACTATCCATTTGGAGGTGGAGCTGGAATGGTAATGATGATTCAACCGATTGATCAATGTATTACATCACTTAAAAATGAACGTGATTATGACGCAATTATTTATATGACGCCTGATGGTCAAACATTAAATCAAAAAAACTCAAATCATTATTCAACTCTTGAAAATATCATCCTTTTATGTGGACATTATAAGGGTGTTGATCAAAGGGTTAGAGACCAATTTATAACTCATGAAATCTCTATTGGAGATTTCGTGCTTTCAGGAGGAGAATTAGCAGCAGCTGTATTTTGTGATAGTATTATTAGATTAATTCCTGGAGTTTTAGGAGACGAATCCTCAGCACTAACCGATAGTTTTCAAGATGATTTACTTGCTCCTCCAATATATACCCGTCCCTCAAACTACAAAGGATGGGAAGTTCCTGAAATCTTAACTTCTGGAAACACACCTAAGGTTGAACAGTGGCGAGAAGAAAAAGCATTAGAGCGTACAAAAGAATTAAGACCTGACCTTCTAAATGAAAGTTAGCTAGATTAATTTCTAAAATCAAAATAGAAGTTGTTTAATTTAAAATAAAGTTTAATTTTGCAGAACTGAAAGAATAACCTCTGACGAAAAACGTGAATGTTATCTTTCTAAATTTATTATTAATCCAATTATGGAATCGTTAGTCAACTTCGTTCAAAACGAATTTATCGAAACAAAAGAATTTCCTGTGTTTGGAGCAGGAGATACTCTAACCGTTTATTACCAAATCCGTGAAGGTGATAAAGTACGTACTCAGTTTTTTAAAGGAGTCGTTATCCAAATTAAAGGAATAGGTTTATCAAAAACATTTACAATCCGTAAAATGTCAGGCACTGTTGGCGTGGAACGTATCTTTCCTCTTAATCTGCCTGCATTAGAAAAAATCGAAGTTAATAAAAAAGGTAAAGTACGTCGTTCACGTATTTACTACTTCAGAGAATTACGTGGTAAAAAAGCACGTATTAAAGAAACTCGATTTTAAATATATTTAAAACCGCCAATTGGCGGTTTTTTTATATCTAGTACAATACACTAAATTAACTCTACATAATATATTTACTTAAAAATTAAGCTAATGTCAAAAATTAAAGTTGCAAATCCAGTAGTTGAAATAGATGGAGATGAAATGACAAGAATCATTTGGAAATTTATTAAAGATCAATTGATTCTTCCATATTTGGATTTAACAATCGTGTATTATGACTTGTCAGTTACTTCTCGTGACGCTACTGAAGATAAAATTACTATCCAAGCAGCTAATGCAATTAAACTTCATAATGTTGGTATAAAATGTGCAACTATCACACCAGATGAAGACCGTGTGAAGGAGTTTAACCTTTCCAATATGTGGAGATCACCCAATGGAACAATTCGAAATATTGTTGGAGGCACAGTTTTTAGAGAACCGATTATAATGAGTAATGTTCCTAGATATGTACAAGGTTGGACAAAACCCATTTGTATTGGACGTCACGCATTTGGTGATCAATATAAAGCTGCGGATACTGTGACTAACGGAAAAGGGAAATTAACAATGACCTTTACTCCTGATGACGGTGGAACTCCAAAAACATGGGATGTATATCATTTTCAGGAGAATGGAATAGCTATGTCAATGTATAATATAGACAGCTCGATCTATGGATTTGCTCGATCTTGTATGAATAGAGCTTTAAGTAAAGGATGGCCATTATACCTATCTACAAAAAACACAATACTTAAAGCTTATGACGGTCGTTTTAAAGATATTTTTCAAGAGGTTTTTGAAAATGAATTCAAAATTAAATTTGAAAAAGCAGGCTTAACTTATGAGCACAGACTGATTGATGATATGGTTGCAGCTGTAATGAAATGGAGTGGTGGTTTTGTTTGGGCATGTAAAAATTATGACGGAGATGTTCAATCGGATACTGTAGCACAAGGATTTGGATCCCTTGGCTTAATGACTTCAACACTAATTACTCCAGACGGAAAAACAATGGAAGCTGAAGCAGCACATGGAACTGTAACCAGACATTATCGTCAGCATCAACTCGGAAAAGAAACCTCAACAAATCCAATTGCATCAATTTTTGCATGGACAAGAGGTCTAGCACATAGAGGAAAGCTTGACAAAAATCAAGAGCTTATTGATTTTTGTTTACAACTTGAAAAAGTTTGCATAGAAACTGTCGAAAGCGGTAAAATGACAAAAGATTTAGCTATTTTAATTCACGCTGACAATTTAGATTCATCTCACTATTTGACAACCCAGCAATTTCTTATTGCTTTAAAAGAAAATTTAGATTTTAAATTAACAAAATAAACATAATTTTTACTTCAAGTATTAACCTCATAATGTAATTCGTAGTGAGGTTAATTTCTTTAAATTAGTTTAAAATATAATTAATGAGCTTTAAAAAAATAACAGAACAAACCTCAAATCATCAAAATCTAGATCAAAAGAGCGTTGCTGAGCTGTTACTTGGAATCCATCAAGAAGATCAAAATGCAGTAAAAGCTGTTGGAGGAGTTCTTTCTAAAATTGAACTTTTAATTAAAAATATTATTGAGAAGAAAAAGAGTGGAGGAAGATTGTTCTACATTGGAGCTGGCACTAGTGGACGTTTAGGTGTTTTAGATGCGTCAGAATGTCCCCCTACCTTTGGAACAAAACCTGAAGAAGTTATTGGAATAATTGCAGGGGGAGATTTAGCTCTGAGAAAATCTATTGAAAATGCAGAAGATGATTCCAATCAAGCATGGAAAGATTTGAATTTATATAACATCAATAAAAATGATTTCGTTATTGGGATTGCTGCTTCTGGAACAACTCCATATGTAGTTTACGGACTTAAGGAATGTCAATTCCATGGTATTCCAACTGGTTGCATTACATGCAATGAAGAAAGTCCCCTGGCTGCAGCTAGTAATTATCCAATAGAAGTAGTTGTAGGTCCTGAATATTTAACTGGCAGCTCCAGAATGAAAGCGGGTACTATCCAAAAGTTGATTTTAAATATGATTACCACTTCGACTATGATTAAATTAGGTCATGTAAGAGGTAATGTAATGATCGATATGAAACTTTCCAACGAAAAATTAGTTGGGCGAGCAGAAAAGATAATTATGGATGAACTAAACGTTTCAAAAGATGAAGCAAAAAATTTACTTAAAACACACAATAACATCCGTGATTCAATTAAGGCACTAAAAAATGAATAAACTCTTACTACAAAAAGGCCTCAAAAAAATGACAATAGTTTTTTTATGTTGCTTTACAGGCCCTGTAATCGTACATCAGGCCTTTAAAAATAAAGAACATCCTTTGTATTTACCAGTATTTATTGTTGGAATTATTGTTTTGTTTATTGCTATTTATAATGGTTTCAAAGGAATAAAAGACCTTGTTAATGCTTTACTAGGAGAAAGAAAAAAGCGGAAACTTTGAAAGTGCGTTGTATGGCTCCTTTATACCCCTTATCTTTGTAGTGCTTTTTATGTAAACTATGATCGAAATTCGTTTTCCTGACAAATCAGTACGTGCTTATGAAATGGGAATATCAGCACTAGAAATTGCTCAAAGTATAAGTGAAGGATTAGCGCGTAATGTACTCTCGGCTAGGTTTAATGATGAAATTGTTGAAGCCACTACGCCACTTAAAGAAAATGGTGATCTTCAACTCTTTACCTGGAATGATCAAGAAGGAAAAACAGCTTTCTGGCATTCTTCTGCACATATTCTCGCACAAGCTCTTTTGGCAATTTATCCAGATTGTAAATTGACAATTGGACCTGCTATTGAAAATGGATTTTATTATGATGCTGATTTTGGTGCTCACAGTTTGACAGAAAATGACTTAGCGGAAATTGAAAAGAAATTTTTAGATTTTGCCCGTCAAAAGTTTCCATTTAAAATGCGAAGTGTTTCCAAAAAGAAAGCGCTCAACTATTACAAAGAAAATAATAATCAGTTTAAGACTGAATTAATCGAAAACCTAGAAGATGGGTCCATCACGTTTTGCGATCATGCCGATTTTACAGATTTATGCCGTGGAGGTCATATTCCACACACAGGATTCGTTAAGGCTATAAAGCTAACTAATGTTGCCGGAGCTTACTGGCGTGGAGACGAAACCAAACCTCAATTAACACGTGTTTATGGTATCTCTTTTCCAAAACAAAAAGAACTTACTGAATATCTAGAACTTATTGAGGAAGCCAAAAAAAGAGATCATCGAAAACTAGGTAAAGAATTAGAACTATTTACTTTCTCCAAAAAAGTTGGTCAAGGACTACCGTTGTGGCTTCCTAAAGGAGCTGCACTGAGGGAACGACTTGAAAATTTTCTAAAAAAAGCTCAAGCTAAAGCAGGCTATGAACAAGTTATTACTCCACATATTGGTAATAAAGAACTTTATGTTACATCTGGTCATTATGAAAAATACGGTGCTGACAGTTTTCAACCCATTAGCACACCCGCAATAGGAGAAGAGTTTATGTTAAAACCCATGAATTGTCCTCATCATTGTGAAATTTACAAAGCAAAACCCTGGAGTTACCGGGACTTACCTATACGTTACGCAGAATTTGGAACTGTATATCGCTATGAGCAAAGTGGAGAATTACATGGATTAACACGAGTAAGAGGTTTCACTCAAGATGATGCACATATATTCTGTATGCCCAATCAATTAGATGAAGAATTTAAAAAAGTAATAGATCTTATTCTTTATGTTTTTAGTTCTCTCGGTTTTGAAGATTTTACAGCTCAAGTTTCTTTAAGAGATCCAGAAAAACCGGAAAAATATATTGGATCCAAAGAAAATTGGGAATTGGCAGAAAAAGCTATTTTAAGTGCGGTCAAAGAAAAAAAATTAGATTACGTGGTTGAAACAGGAGAAGCAGCATTTTACGGTCCTAAATTGGATTTTATGGTAAAAGATGCTTTAAAGAGAAAATGGCAATTAGGAACAATACAAGTTGATTACACCCTTCCAGAACGCTTCGAGTTAACATACAAAGGCAGTGATAATAAACTTCATCGGCCGATAATGATTCATCGAGCACCATTTGGAAGTCTTGAACGATTTGTTGCAATACTTCTTGAACACACAGGTGGTAATTTCCCATTATGGCTAATGCCAAATCAAGTAAATATTTTATGTGTTAGTGAAAAATATAAAAATTACGCTCAAAAAGTTTCAAGTTACTTAGAAAATCACGAAATTCGCGCACTTATAGATGATCGGAATGAGACTATTGGAAAGAAAATCCGTGAGTCGGAACTAGCAAAAACTCCATATATGATTATCTTGGGAGAGAAAGAAGCGGAAAGTCAAACAATTTCCCTTCGTAAGCATCAAAATGGTGATTTAGGAAGTTTTTCGCTTGAAATAGTAACAGAAATGATAATAAAAGAGATAGAAAGCAGCCAATCAAGCTTTAATTTTTAATTTAAAACTCTAAGACATAGCAATACGTAGAAGAAGAACAAACCGCCCTGGAAGGGTTATTAAAGTAGATCCGCACAAAATCAATAAAAGAATTACTGCACAGGAACTACGCTTAGTTGGTGAAAATGTTGAAATTGGTGTTTACACTTTAGACAAGGCATTGGCTTTGGCTGAATCACTAGAATTAGATTTAGTCGAAATATCTCCTAATGCATCACCTCCCGTATGCAAAATATTAGAATATAAAAAGTTTTTATACGAACAGAAAAAACGCGAAAAGGTTTTAAAAGCAAAAACAAGTAAGATTGTTATCAAAGAAATCCGTTTCGGGCCTAATACAGATGAACACGATTACGAATTTAAAAAGAAGCATGCTGAAAAATTCCTTAAAGAAGGAGCAAAATTAAAAGCTTTTGTTTTTTTTAAGGGACGTTCAATCGTATTTAAAGAACAAGGACAAATATTGTTGCTTCGTTTAGCACAGGATTTAGAAGAAATTGGGAAAGTTGAACAAATGCCTATTTTAGAGGGTAAAAAGATGACCATCTTCATCGCTCCAAAGAAAAAATAAAAAAAGAGTACTCATGCCAAAAATGAAAACAAAGTCAAGTGCTAAAAAACGTTTTAAAATTACTGGAACCGGTAAGATAAAACGAAAGCATGCTTTTAAAAGTCATATATTGACCAAAAAGTCAAAAAAACGTAAATTGAAATTAACCCATTCTGGTTTAGTTCACGATAGTGATGTAAGGAACATCAAAACACAATTGCGTTTAATGTAAATTAATAAGGTTAAACTTAATTTTTAAATCCGAAGTCAGGCTAATAAAAGAGTAGCGATACCGCCTCCTTCAAAAAATAAAAAAAATGCCAAGATCTACAAATTCAGTTGCTTCAAGAGCAAGAAGGAAGAAAATTATAAAACAAGCTAAAGGTTTTTTTGGAAGACGAAAAAATGTTTGGACGGTTGCTAAAAATGCAGTGGATAAAGCAATGCTTTATGCTTATCGTGATCGTAAAACAAAAAAACGTAATTTTAGAGCCCTTTGGATAGCTCGTATCAATGCTGGCGCAAGAATTAACGGAATGTCTTACAGCCAATTTATTGGTAAGGTTAAATCGAATAAAATAGAATTGAATCGCAAAGTTCTTGCTGATCTAGCAATGAACCACCCAGATGCTTTTAAAGCTGTTGTTGATAAGATTAAATAATTTCAAAAACTACCTTAGGGTAGTTTTTTTATTATAGCTAACCTATAATGAATCTCACAATTTATCACAACCCTAGGTGTTCAAAATCCCGTGAGGCTCTCAATCATCTCACAGACAATGGATATCAAACAAATGTTGTTCTTTATCTAAAAAATACTTTAAACAAAGAACAGCTACAAAAAATTCTTGTTCAAATTGATATGAATGCAATACAACTTATTCGAAAGAATGAAGATGATTGGAAGTCCATAACAGACAGAAATGGGTTTTCCGAAAATGAAATACTAGAATTGTTAATTGCAAATCCTAAATTAATTGAACGTCCAATTATAACAAATAAAAATTCAGGTGTTTTAGGGCGTCCCTTAGAAAAACTTATAAATTTTCTAAAAAAAAATAAACCTTAAATCATAATTGTAGTCAAAGAGGTTTAAAACAAATATGAAAAAAACCCTTGCCTTTTTAATTATACTTATTGGATTCACACTATCAGCTCAGCGTCCTGAAAGTGATAGTAATACAAATTTAAAGAAAATTAAAGTTAGTGGCAAAATACTCGATAATGAAACTAAAGAGCCCTTAGAATACGCAACCATATCATTTTTAAATAAGAAATCTCCTGAAAGAATTCAAGGAGGAATCACCGACAGTAATGGCAATTTTATGATTGAAGTTTCTCCTGATAGCTACTATATTATTTTTGAATATATTGGTTTTAACAAAATAATTATAGAAGATCAATCTATTAAAATTAATAAAAATTTAGGAACTTTTGAGCTAGATATAGATACAGAATCACTCAATGAAATTGAATTAATAGCCGAAAGAACAGAAGTTGAAATTCGTTTAGATAAACGTATTTACAACGTTGGAAAAGACATTACTGTTCGCGGTGGTTCGGTTGCAGATGTTTTAGACAATATACCTTCGGTATCTTTGGATGTAGGGGGAAATGTCTCCTTAAGGGGAAATGAAAATGTTAGAATACTTATTAACGGTAAGCCTTCTGGATTAATAGGATTGTCTGGGCCTCAAGGATTAAGATCTCTTCCTGCAGAATCAATTGAAAAGGTTGAAGTGGTTACTTCTCCTTCTTCACGTTATGGAGCATCAGGAACAGCTGGAATTTTAAATATTATTCTTAAAAAATATAAATTAGAAGGATTTAATGGATCTGTTGTTTTAAATGCTGGTTTTCCAACCACGTATGGTGGAAATGGATCTTTAAACTGGCGAACAAAAAAAATTAACATCTTTAGTACAATCTCTGTTAGAGACTCTGAATCTAGAGGTGGGGGTATTTTTGAAAGTGAAAATTTTAATCCTTTACTTTTTGTTAATGAAGGTAGAGATTATCAAAGGGCTAGAAAAAGTTTATTTTTCAACTTAGGTGCTGAATACTCTTTTAACAAAAACACTTCATTAACCCTAAGTGGTTTTGTTAGAAAAAGTGATAATGAAAGTAAAAACACTACTGAAATTAAAAATCTTGATAATTTAGGGAATTTAATAGATCGATTTGGACGTTATCAAAATGAAGAAGAATTAGATAATTCACAACAGTTTACTGGAAACTTCACAAAGAAATTTAATGACAATGGCCATGAATTAGTTGTTGAATTTCAAAAAGAGACCAGTACTGAAAGAGAAAGTGATTTAGTGGAAAATACGAGTATATACAATCAAGAATCAAGCACTGACGAAGACCAACAAAGATCACTTATTCAGATTGATTATGTTTGGCCAGTCGATGACAAGACTCAGTTTGAATTAGGATACAGAGGTAATTTTAGTTCCCTGAAGACCAATTACAGTGTGTTTGACATACTATCTAAAGGGAAAATACCTAATTTTAATTTAACCAATTACCTCGGATTTACTCAAAATATTAATGCAGTATACACTCAATTTGGTAAAAAAATTAATGGGTTTTCTTACTTGATGGGTTTAAGAATTGAGAAAACTCATATTGAGATTGATCAAAAAACATCTAATCTTTACAAAGAAAAAGATTACACAGATTTGTTTCCAACGCTCAACTTGTCTTATGAATTCAATGAAAAAGAAAATATTACTATTGGATATAGTAGAAGAATCAGACGACCAAGATCATGGTCTCTCAATCCTTTTAGGTCATTAACTAGCTTAACCTTTTTCAGACAGGGTAATCCGGATCTAGATCCCTCCTATTCTAATCTTATTGATTTTGGTTACTTAAAACGTTGGACTAAGTTTACATTTAATGGATCTATTTATTATCAAAAAGCCACACAAGTAATTGAGCGTATAACGGAATCGACAGGAGAATTAGTTGCGGTCAGTTTAGATCCATTAATTGAATTACCTCAATTTAGATCAACTTCAGTCAATTTATCAAAAAATCTAAGAACAGGTACTGAATTTACTTTAACCTACAACCCCAAAAGACAAGTACTTATAAGCAGTAACTTTAATGTTTTTAACTCCGAAACAATTGGCTCATACAACGGTTTAAGTTTTGACAGAGAAATTGTAAGTTGGTTTGTTCGGATCAATAGTAGTTTTCCCTTACCATTAGGGTTAAATGCACAATTAAGAGGGTTTTATAGAGGTCCCAGAGCAAATGCTCAAACCAAATCAAAAGGTGTTTTTACTATGTCAGGAGCTATTAATAAATCTTTACTGAAAAAGAAGGCTACACTCTCTTTTAGAGCAAGTGACATTTTTAATTCCGGAATAAGAAAAAGTACAACTGAGACGATTGAATTTATAAACTACAGCGAATTTCAATGGAGACAACCTACTTTTATATTTACATTCACCTATCGGATAAATGAAAGAAAAAATAATCGCAAAAATTACACTCAAGATAAAGGAAATGATTCACCTGAATTTTAATCACAAAAAAAGGACCTGTAAAAGGCCTATTTTTCATTTCTTTTGTTCTTCTATTATTTTTTTACCTCTACCGTGTTTTAGATATTCCCTAAGAGCCCCAATCAACCAATAAGGGATAACAAAAGTTAATAAAAAAATCATTAACCAAAAACCTATTGTTAAGATGGTTAAAAAAGAAAGAAATCCTAAATATTGATCAAATTCAAACATGGTTTTGTTTATTTACTCAAAAATAGACATTTTTTCTTTTAAATATTTTTGCTGAATAATATTTTCATTAAGTTTTTAATAAAAATATCACTAAAATTAAAATGGGTTACTAATAAACCTAGTATTTTTGTATAAAATCATTGAGAATGGAATATCGAATTGAAAAAGACACCCTCGGAGAAGTTAAAGTTCCTAAAAGTGTTTATTGGGGAGCACAAACTGAACGTTCACGTAAAAACTTTAAAATTGGAGCTCCTGCTTCCATGCCAATAGAAATAGTTTACGGATTTGCTTATTTAAAAAAAGCCGCTGCCTACACTAATTGTGAACTTGGAGTTTTAGAGAAAAGCAAAAGAGATTTAATCTCTCAAGTATGTGATGAAATTTTAGCAGGGAAACATGATGATCAGTTTCCGCTTGTCGTCTGGCAAACTGGTTCTGGTACGCAAAGTAATATGAATATTAACGAAGTTATTGCTAACCGTGCACATGTGCTTTCAGGAAATACTTTAGGTGATGGTAAAAACACATTAATGCCTAATGACGACGTAAACAAATCACAATCTTCTAATGATACGTTCCCAACAGGAATGCATATTGCTGCTTATAAAAAAGTAGTAGAAATTACTCTTCCTGGAATAAAAAAACTGCGTGATACTTTAGCTACTAAATCTGAAGCGTTTAAAAAAGTAGTAAAAATTGGTCGTACCCACTTAATGGATGCAACTCCTCTTACTCTAGGACAGGAATTTTCTGGTTATGTCTCTCAATTAGATCACGGAATTAAAGCTTTAAACAATACTTTAGAACATCTTTCAGAAATTGCCTTAGGAGGAACTGCAGTTGGAACAGGAATCAATTCACCCAAAGGATATTCCAAAAAAGTTGCTTCATATATAAAAGAGTTTACAAAGCTTCCATTTATAACAGCACACAACAAATTTGAAGCTCTTGCGGCTCATGACGCTATAGTAGAAACCCACGGTGCCCTGAAACAATTGGCTGTATCATTAAACAAAATTGCTAATGATATTCGTATGATGGCCTCTGGACCACGCTCTGGAATTGGTGAGATTGAACTGCCTATTAATGAGCCTGGAAGCTCTATTATGCCAGGAAAAGTGAATCCAACTCAATGTGAAGCTCTTACAATGGTTTGTGCTCAAGTTATGGGAAATGATGTTGCAATAACTATTGGAGGGACTCAAGGACATTATGAGTTAAATGTTTTTAAACCTCTTATGGCTGTAAATATTTTACAATCTGCACAACTAATTGGTGATGCTTGTGAGAGTTTTTCTGTCAATTGCGTAGATGGGATTACCCCCAACCAAAAAAGAATTGACGAATTACTTAACAATTCTTTAATGTTGGTTACAGCACTAAATACAAAAATTGGCTATTACAAATCTGCAGAAATAGCAAATAAAGCTCATTTAGAAGGTGTTACTCTAAAAGAAGCTAGCCTAGCTCTAGGTTATTTAACTGAAGTAGAATTTGACAACTGGGTTCGCCCAACAGAAATGACAGGAGATGCTTAATTTTATTCCTTTTGAAAATATACATGCTCAAACATTTAAGGATTTAAATATTGAATGGTTGGAAGCTTTTTTTGTTGTAGAACCATACGATGAATTGATTTTGAGTAATCCGGAAAGTGAAATCATTAACAAGAATGGTTTTATTTTCATGACCGAAAATAAAAATGGAATCATCGGAACCTTTGCTTTTTTAAAAAAAGGGGAAGGATTGTTTGAATTCAGTAAAATGGCAATTACTCCCAACGAAAGAGGGAAAGGATATGGAAATCAAATTATGCAATTTGCAATTCATTTTGCAGAACAACATAAATGGGAAAAAATAATTCTTTATTCTAGTACTATTCTTGAAAATTCCATATATCTGTATCGAAAATATGGTTTTACTGAAATTCCTATTGAACAAGATGCACAGTATGCGCGTGGAAATATAAAAATGAAGTTAAACCTATAACTTTACTCATTTCATTATTTAAAAAATCTATTTTAATCACGAGTTAACTTTCTGTACTGAATTCTTTTTGGAATAATGTCGCCTCCTAATCGTTTTTTCTTATTTTCCTCATAATCGGAGAAAGAACCTTCAAAAAAATATACTTGAGAATCACCTTCAAAAGCTAAAATATGTGTACATATACGATCCAAAAACCAACGGTCGTGTGAAATAACGACAGCACAACCTGCAAAGCTTTCCAGTCCCTCTTCAAGAGCGCGAAGTGTATTTATATCCAAATCATTTGTTGGCTCATCTAAAAGCAACACATTTCCCTCTTCTTTCAAAGTCATTGCCAAATGCAGTCTATTTCGTTGTCCTCCAGAAAGAGTAGATACTTTTTTATTTTGCTCGTTTCCACTAAAATTAAAACGACTTAAAAAAGCTCTTGAATTTACTTGTTGACCGCCTAGCATAATAAGATCTTGTTCATTTGAAAAGTTTTGCCAAATAGATTTTTCAGGATCAATATTACTGTGTGCTTGATCAACATAAGCCAACTTAACTGTTTCACCCACTTTAAATTTTCCTCCGTCAGGAGTTTCTTCACCCATAATCATTCTAAAAACTGTTGATTTTCCTGCACCATTAGGTCCAATTACTCCTACGATTCCTGCCTGAGGAAGAGTAAAGTTCAAATCATCATAAAGTAATTTTTCGCCAAAAGATTTAGAAACACTTTCAGCTTCAATAACATTAGTTCCCAAGCGAGGACCATTAGGGATGAAGATTTCTAATTTTTCGTCATTTTTTTTCTGATCTTGGCTCATCAATTTATCATAATTTGATAAACGAGCTTTTTGCTTAGTCTGTCTTCCTTTTGGGGACATTCGAACCCATTCCAATTCTCTTTCTAAAGTTTTTTGACGCTTTGAAGCTTGCTTTTGTTCTTGCGACAAACGTTTTGCTTTTTGATCTAACCAAGAGGAATAATTTCCCTTCCAAGGAATTCCTTCTCCACGGTCCAATTCTAAAATCCAACCAGCTACATTATCCAAGAAATAACGGTCATGTGTTACTGCAATTACAGTACCTTGATATTGTGCTAAATGATGTTCCAACCAATGAACTGATTCTGCATCGAGATGATTAGTAGGCTCATCTAATAAAAGTATATCTGGTTTTTGAAGTAATAAGCGACATAGTGCTACCCTTCTTCGTTCTCCTCCAGAAAGGACACCTATTTTTTGATCTCCTTGTGGGGTTCTGAGAGCATCCATAGCAATTTCTAGCTGAGTATCTAACTCCCAAGCGTTGGTAGCATCTATTTGATCTTGTAATTTTGCTTGTCGATCCATTAATTTTTGCATCCTGTCTGCATCTTCATAGACTTCAGGTAAAGCAAATTGATCATTAATACTGTTATATTCTTCTAAAATTGCAACCGTAGCTGACGCGCCTTCTTTGACTACCTCCAGAACAGTTTTATCATCATCTAATTGAGGCTCTTGTTCTAAATAACCTACGTTATAATCACTAGAAAAGACAACATCACCTTGAAAAGTCTTGTCAAGACCTGCAATGATCTTAAGGAGTGTTGATTTACCAGATCCATTAAGTCCTAAAATTCCAATCTTAGCTCCGTAAAAAAAGCTGAGATAAATATTTTTAAGTACAGGTTGGTTTAAACTAGGGTAAGTTTTGGAGACCCCATTCATTGAAAAAATAACCTTCTTATCATCTGCCATAACTTATATCCTACCCCTTAAAGCATTAAAGGCCCATGCAATAGCATAAAATCCAATACCCACAACAGAAAATCCCATTGTGTATTCTGGATAAATAAATACACCTATTAAAATTAAAGCACTTCCTAGAATTGCTAACATTAAAGCAGCATATCCAACAATTTTATTTTTATTTAAGCTCATATTTTATATCTGGAATTAGCAAATATCCAACTTTTATTTAAAACCTTCCCTATAGAAATTAGTACATTCGTAAATCGTATTATTATTATGAAATTAGAAAACGAAATCAATAAAGATGCAATAAAAATTGCATGGGCAGCACTCCAAGATCGTGTTCGTAAAAATAAATTAGGTGGTGGTAAATCTCGTCTTAAAAAACTAGAAAAACAGGGAAAACTTTCTGCACGTCAACGCATTAACTTATTGGTAGATGATCCAAAAAATACATTTGAAATCGGTTCATTAGCAGCTGAAAATATGTATGAAAATCATGGTGGTTGCCCATCTGCTGGTGTAGTGGTTGTTGTGAGTAAGATTTCAGGTAAACATTGCGTTATTGTAGCAAATGATGCTACAGTAAAAGCAGGAGCTTGGTTTCCTATGACTGCAAAAAAAAATCTTCGAGCTCAAGAAATTTCTATGGAGAACAGAATTCCTATTATTTATTTAGTTGATAGTGCTGGAATATATCTCCCTTTACAAGATCAAATTTTTGCAGATAAAGAAGATTTTGGCCGTATTTTTAGAAATAATGCTAAAATGAGTAGCATGGGTATCGTTCAAATTGCTGCTATTATGGGAAGTTGTGTTGCTGGTGGAGCTTACTTACCTATAATGTCTGACGAGGCTATTATTGTTGAAAACACAGGAAGTATTTTTCTTGCTGGTAGCTATTTAGTTAAGGCTGCTATTGGCGAAGATGTTGATAATGAATTTTTAGGTGGCGCAGATATACATAGTAGTATTAGTGGAGTTACCGATTATAAAGTAGAAGATGATCCAGCAGCTCTAAAAAAAATCAGAAGCTTGATAGAGAAAATGGGAAGTCAAAAAAAAGCTGGCCTTCAACGAACACAAAGTATTAATCCAATTCTTGATGTAAATGAAATTTATGGAATTTTACCTAAACAAAGAAATCAACCATATGATACATATAATATTCTAAATCATTTAGTTGATGCCGATTCTATGGATGAATATAAAAAAGAATACGGACAGACACTGATTACGACTTATGCAAAAATTGATGGATGGTCAGTAGGTATAATTGCAAATCAAAGGAAGGTTGTAAAGAGTAAAACTGGAGAAATGCAATTTGGTGGAGTTATTTACGGAGATTCTGCTGATAAGGCTACTCGATTTATTGCAAATTGTAACCAACGTAACATTCCACTAGTTTTTTTGCAAGATGTAACCGGGTTTATGGTAGGAAGTAAAGCAGAGCACGGAGGTATCATTAAAGATGGTGCTAAAATGGTAAATGCTGTTGCTAATTCTGTAGTTCCTAAATTTACCATCATAATGGGTAACTCATTTGGTGCAGGAAATTATGCTATGTGTGGAAAAGCATACGATCCAAGGCTTATATTAGCTTGGCCAACTGCTAAAATTGCTGTAATGGGTGGTTCCCAAGCAGCAAACGTTTTATTACAAATCGAAAAATCATCTTCAAAAAAATCAGGCAAACTTCTAGATAAAGAAAAAGAATCTAAGCTTCTCAAAAAAATTCAATCTAATTATGAAGAAAAAACAGAAGTGCTTTATGCTGCCTCTCAACTTTGGGTAGATGAAGTCATTGATCCCGCTAAAACAAGATCTTGGATAAGCATGGGAATAGAAGTAGCTAACAATTCTCCCATTCTAGAAAAATTTAACATGGGTATTTTACAGGTCTAAAACTCTATTAGGCGTTTGTTCTAAAGTCTGTTTTCGTTTTAATTTACCACTATGAGTTTCTATGAAATTTTTGAAAAAAAATATTTTCTTAGGAAACTCATAAGAAGTCAAAGAATCACATAATTTAAGTTTATCGATAATAACTTCAGCATCAATTTCATTTGACTCAAGGACAACTAAAATCAATTTTTGACCTAATTCAGAATCAGCTATACTACCAATAAAATAATCAAATGACAATACTGTAGAAAGTTTATGTTCCAACTGTTCGGGATGTATTTTAACTCCTCCAGAATTAATCATATTGTCAACTCTACCAATTAATCGAAAGCTATTTTGTCCGAATAATTCAATCTCATCATTGGTTATTAAATTATCTACATTCAATTGAGGGGCATTTACAATCAAACATCCACGTTTATCTTGATCTATTGATATATTTGGTAAACACTTAAACTTAAGAGAATTTTTCCTAATAGGTCTAACAGCAATGTGCGATAGTGTTTCTGTCATGCCATAGGTTTCAAAAGCATTCACATTTTTTTTTATTAATGCCTCGTGTAAAGTATTGGAAATAAAAGATCCTCCAATAATTAGCTTTTTAATTTGATTCATTTTAGATAAAGAATGAAATGCTTGCATTGGAGTCATAGCAACAAAATCATAGATTTTATTGTTTTTATAAAATGGGTTTTTTGAGGGAGAAACTAAATCTAAAGAAAGTCCTAAAATAATTGCTCGAATCATCATCATTTTACCAGCAATAAAATTTACTGGAAGACAATGAAGAGCTTTATCTCCTTTTGAAACATTAAAAAAATCTCCAGTAGCAATGACACTATTAACAAGTGCTTGCTTTTTAAACAAAATACGTTTTGGGGTTGCAGTAGTTCCTGAAGTTTCAATATAAATCATTTCAGAAGAATCTAACCAATCCATTAAAAAGTCACCCATGAATTTTTCATGGTGATCTCCTTCTTTAATAAAACTATACGCTACTTGTTTAAGACTATTTCGATTATAATTATAACCATTCAATAAAAATCGATTATGAACTTTTGTGTAAGCAGGAGATTTCATATTAAATTTTAGTAATTAATTTGTTTTTCCAGTTTGGCCAATTATATTTTTTAGACATTAAATACAAAAATCCTGGATATAAAATAAATATTGAAATTATTAATTCAAAACCTAAAGAGGGTTCGGAAACATCTATCAAAATAGATTCTGTTTGAAATGCAGTCCAAGAGGATGTAACCAACAAAGCAGTTATTAAATTGTTTGCAGCATGAAAACCTAGAGCCAATTCTATTCCTTCATCCATAAGAGTTATAACACCTAAAAACAGGCCTGTTCCAATGTAATATACTAAAATTCCGTATCCTAATTTTTCTACTTCTGGATTAAATAAATGCAAAAAACCAAAAATAAATGATGTCATAATTAGAGGTGCCCAATGATTATTAAATAACTTTCCAAAGCCTTGCATTAAATAACCTCTAAAAATATATTCTTCCAAACTAGTTTGAACTGGGATCAAAAGAACTGCTATGACAAAAAGAATAATGAAATTCTTAAAATTAAAATTCCATTCATAAGATTCAGGAGTAAGAAAATAATTTCCAAAAATCAAAACAACACTTATCCCTGCCCAAATAGTGAATGTAAAAATAATACGATTCCAATCTATTTTTTGACGTATCGTTGTAATACTCTTTAAAGATCTTCTGTGTAATTTTTTAATTACTAACCATAAACCTACAAAACCAAACAAAAAAGGAATAAGTAATAAAAAAAGTTGTAAGTTTTTATCCAGACTTCGAAATAATTCCATGGGGTTTCCAATAGAATTTGAAGAAATTCCATTTTCAATCATAAAATAAGTGAGTGGTAATTGACCTATAACGTTAAAAATAATAATAATGAAAGATCCTAAAAGGTATGTCCAGAATGGTTCTTTGGAAGAAATAGCTGTCTTTAAAAACATAAATTAAAAAAATTTATCCCAAGGTATTGAATTATCTACCCTTAGACAACCACTTCTAATTATCAAAGGAGATTCAATGTTGTTTTTAAAAAGAGAGCCCGTACCCAATCCTTGTGGTAAATTTATATTCTTTTTGAAGACCCATTGTGCTATTGCATTCAAGCCAACATTACTTTCTAAAGCGCTCGTGGCCCACCAATTAATCCCATATCCCTGAGCGAGATCAATCCATTGGTCTGAATTCTTAAAACCACCTAACAAACTCGGCTTTAATATTAAATACTGAGGTCTAATTTGATCTAATAAATTTTGTTTTTCTATTAATGAAAATCGACCAATTAATTCCTCGTCTAATGCAATAGGTACTGGACTTTTTTTGCATAAATAAGCCATTTCTTTCCACTGATTGACTTGAATTGGCTGCTCAATGGAATGAATATCATAATTGCTTAATCGCTGTAATTTATTTAAAGCTTCTTCATGATAAAATGCTCCATTTGCATCCACACGAATATTAATGTCACTTACTTTAAATCGTTTCCTCAATTTAGCAATTAAATCTAATTCTTGATCAAACTGGATAGAGCCAATTTTTATTTTTATGCAATTAAAGCCTTTATTTAATAAATCATTAATTTGCGCAGTCATAAAGTCATATGATCCCATCCAAACTAATCCATTAATTGGAATGCCTTCTTTTCCCTTAGTGAAATCAGAAGAGAAAATATTGAACGAATCTTCAGAAGACAATCCTAGTTTTGCAGTTTCGTATCCCATTTGAATGGCAGGCCAGTAGGACAAATTCGGCAAGGGTAATTCCATATTTATAGCTAGACATAATTGCTGTAAATGATTTTCAAAATCCTGGTGATCATCATAGCTTAATCCTTTAAGTATACTGCATTCGCCTATACCCATGTTTACTCCATCATTAAGTGTTAAAAACCAACTATCCTTGGAGGTTAAAACACCTCTAGAGGTACCACTTGGAAGTTTAAATTGAAGGTTGTGTTTTATAAATTTTGCTTGCATTAACCTAAGAAATAGGTTATAAATATAAGAATCGAAAATAAAAAGATTGATAAAGCCAGTTTTTTTAACTCTGGATCCAACTTTTTAGGATCTTTATTTTTAAACACTTTCCGAAAATGTAGTAACAAAGGAATTAAGGCAATAAAAGGCAGCCAGAAAAATTTATTTGATCCTGATAAACAAACGTAAACAATAATTACAATAGAAAATATTAATAAAATTAGATGGTAAAACTTAGAGTTTGATTTTCCCATAAGCACAACAAGTGTATTTTTTCCAACTAAAGCATCACTTTGCCGATCACGCATATTATTCAAATTCAAAACACCTACTGATAAAAAACCAAGAGCAATTGACAAATAGAAGACATCTTCTGAAAGGCTTTTTAATTGTATAAAATAACTTCCCAAAACACTTAAGCAACCAAAAAATAAAAACACAAAGAGATCACCAAGACCATGATAACCGTATGCTTTTTCACCGACTGTATATGAAATTGCAGCCCATACACTCAAACCACTAAATCCAAAAAAAATTAATAGATATCGAGGTGAATTAGATCCAAAGGCAATACCAACAATTATGATTGATAATAATAATGAAATTATTGAAGTAATTAAAATCCCATTTTTCATCTCGTTACGAGACAGAAGCCCCTGTTGTAAAACACGCTTAGGTCCAACACGATCAATATTGTCTGTTCCCTTTAACCAATCTCCATAATCATTTGCAAAATTGGAAATGATTTGAAAAGCCATAGCAGTTAACAACATTAAAATAAATAATAAAATTGAAAAATCAGGATGTTTTAAACAAAGAGCATTACCAACAATAATACCAGATACCGACAAAGGGAGTGTTCTTAATCGAGCGGCTTCAAGCCAAATACTAAAAGAATTTTTCAATATAATTACTATGGGAATTTAGGAAATTTCTTAAAATTAGGAGGACGTTTTTCTAAAAAGGCTTGTTTTCCTTCTTGGGCTTCTTCCATTAAATAATACATCATTGTAGCGTCTCCCGCCAACTGCATCAATCCGTGTTGTCCATCCAATTCTGCGTTTAGACTTCTTTTGATCATTCGAAGAGCTAATGGACTTCGCTCTTGCATAATACTACACCAATTCATCACCGTGTCCTCTAATTCATCTAAAGGGACAACTTTATTAACCATTCCCATATCCTCAGCTTCTTTTGCAGAGTATTGCTTACATAAGAACCATATTTCTCTTGCTTTTTTTTGACCTACATGTCTAGCCAAATATGACGATCCAAAACCACCATCAAAACTACCAACTTTAGGGCCAGTTTGACCGAAAGTAGCATTCTCACTTGCTATTGTCAAATCACAAACTACATGCAACACATGTCCTCCTCCAATTGCAAAGCCATTAACCATCGCAATCACAGGTTTAGGTAATTCACGAATTCTTTTATGTAAATCCAATACGTTAAGACGAGGAACTCCATCCTTTCCAACATAGCCACCAACACCTTTAACATTTTGATCACCACCACTACAAAAGGCTTTGTCACCTATGCCTGTAAAAACGACTATATCTATATCATTACGCTCACGACAAATCTCCATAGCCTCAATCATTTGACTATTTGTTTCTGGACGAAAAGCATTATAAACTTCAGGTCTATTAATTGTTATTTTGGCTACACCTTCACAACATTCAAAAAGAATATCACTGTAAGCCTTAATAGATGTCCAAATTCTCATAGTATTTTTTTTTGTAAAAATACAGATTTATTAATAAGAGAAAAAGTTAAGTAGTAATGCTTTTAGATCATTTTTGTGTTTATTATGCTTTTTATAAAACAAATTACTTTAATTAGTGTTGATCTGCCATTGCCTTAAAATAAGCTAATATAATTTTATCATTTATTTTTCGAGGAGTATGGATTTCTAGAATCCTAGGACGATCAGAAACTTTGAAAAAAGATTTTAATTTAAGGTTTAACCCAAAAAGAGAACTGGCTGTGGCATAATAAAAACCAAATGCCTTAGCCATTTGTTTAGCATTTCGCTTGTGTACCGTTTCAAAATACGTGTCGTATTTAGGTGTATCTTTTTCACCAGGTAAAATTCTAAAAATTCCACCTCCAGAATTATTTATAAGAAGAATTCGAAAATTTTTGGGGATATAATTATTCCATAAACCATTAATGTCATAAAAAAAACTCAAATCGCCTGAAATTAAGACGGTAGGTTGATTTGAAATTTGAGCTGCACCAACTGCAGTCGATGTGCTTCCATCAATACCGCTTGTTCCTCGATTACAAAAAACTGATGTATTTTTAGGTAAATTAAATAATTGTGAATAGCGAATCGTAGAGCTATTTGCTAATTGCAAGTGGGTGTTTTGAGGTAATTTAGACAATATCATTTCAAAAACTTTTAAATCTGAGAAATCTTGACGTCTTAACCATTCTTGTCCTCTTTGTTTAAACACATTATAATATTTTAAAACCTCAGCTTCATAAAAACCTTCAACTAACCCTTTATCAGTGTATAGGTTTTTAAGAAAAGTATTTGCTGAAATTCTAATATGCTCGCTCAAACAATAATATGTATTATAAGCTTTTTTTGAGTCCACATGCCAATGCTCTTTTGGTGTATACATTCTTAAAAAAGATTTTATTTTTTTAGACACAACCATCCCCCCAAGAGTAAGAAGAATATTAGGTTTTAAGTTATTTTTTATTTCATTGGTTAACATTTCCAAAGGAGCCATTAAACTATCTATGGAATTAATTGAGTTGATATGATATAAATTTGAGGTTGTTTCTGTTAAAACAATAACGGTTGGATCAATACACAGACTATTTAATATTTTTTTTTCAATGCTATCTGGAGCTAAAACCCCTACTAAAACCATTTTACGTTGTTCAACGTGCCATTTTTCTTTAAACTTATCTAAATCCTTTTTATGCAATGTTTTTTTAATGATTCGACTTTTAGGTAAGTCAAAATCGACAGGAATATTAGTCATACCATATAAAGGTTCTTCCATAGGTATATTCAAATGAACTGGCCCACTTTTATAAAGAGCAAAATCCAAAATTCTTACAATTTCATTTACGTTCTTTTGTTGTAATTTTAATTGTTGAATTTTGATCTGTTCATTAGTACTATTCTGGTCAATTTCTTTTTGTAATGGGTTTTTTAAAAGTATTTCAAAACTATGAGAAATATCCGGTTTTAAATAAGCCGCTCCCTCTAAATGGGGCTCAAAGACACCTGTTTGACGAATAGTCTGTCCGTCTCCGATGTCTACTCGATGAGGCATTCGGTCAGCAGAGAGAACCACCAAGGGAATATCGCTGTAATAGGCTTCAGCAATAGCAGGATAATAATTCAACAAGGCAGATCCTGAAGTACAAACTAAAGCTACTGGTGTTTTTAGCTGTTGTGCTATACCAAGAGCAAAGAAAGCCGCAGAGCGTTCGTCAATAATGCTGTAAGTTGTAAAGAATTTATCCTCTATAAATCCATTTGTCAAAGGAGCATTTCGAGAACCAGCAGATATAATAACATGTTTAATTCCTTTAATTGCACAAAGTCTGACAACGGTTTGGGCTAGAGGAATTGAAGGATAACTTTTAGTTTTTTTTAACATGTTCAACAAAAGTACAAAAGGTAGGGCATTAAGAAAATATAATTTCTTAAAAGGTTTGTCGAAGGGTATGAGTTTTGATTTGAGTTTCTTCCCATTCTTTTACGGGATCACTTTCTTCAGTAATACCAGCACCTACATAAAGGGTTACCTCATCAATAAACCACTCCATACATCTAATATTTACAAATATATGAGTCCTTTTTTTACTATTAGGCCCTAAATAACCAGTGTAGTATTTTCGATCATAGCCTTCGTTTTCTTTTAAGAAATTTAATGCAGACACTTTAGGCAATCCTCCCACAGCAGGTGTTGGATGTAAATAATTTAAAAGTTTTATTTTATCAAAATCAGAGCAAGTATTTACTTTAAAATAAGAACACAAGTGAACTAAATTTCCAGCACGATGGGAAATTGGATTTGATTCTTTAATAAATGTTTTAGGAAAAATCATATTCAAATCAGAACGAACTTGATTACAAACTAAGGCTTGTTCCTTTTTTTCTTTGTTTGACCAATCGATAGATTTACCTATTCTATAGTTTTGAGTTGCTGCCAAGGCCATAGTTTTTAAAATTCCTTCTTGGTGATTGATCAAAATTTCAGGTGTGGCTCCAATCCAAGTACCCACTTTGGGATGATGAAAATAATAGACCATAGCACTAGGATACAAATACAATGCGTTTAAAAAAATATCCTGTGGAATTGTTTTTTGAGCTAACTTTTCCATTCTTGAAACAACTACCTTTTCTAATGAAGTTTCTTTTATTTTCTTTTTAGCCCTTTTAACCAAGTTTATGAAATCTTTTTTATTAAGAAAACTACTTTTAAGTTTTGAATTTATATAAGAAGGAGGAGGATTAAACGACTCAAAAAAATAGGATGTTTTGTTTATTGAAGGAATATAAATAATCGGAGAATTTTCTTTATGAGGAGCAAAAACAAATCCATCGTTTTTTAAATCAGAGTTGTGAAATAAAGCATCATTATCTTGCCAGTAGTGTTCTATTTTTTTTGTGTTAGGCAATCGAAAAAAAACAAAAGGATGCGTGTCACTAGAATATGAATTTAATGAATCAACAAGCAATGATGTATCCATTATTTAACAGATCGTGAAAAAGTGGTCAATTTACATAATGAAATCAAATCATCATTATCATCAGTTACACGAATTTCCCATAACTGAATATTACGACCATTATGAATAGGTTTTGCGATCGCATAAACAAAACCAGATTTAGCACTTTTTAAATGGTTACAAGAAATCTCAATACCACGCACTAAAATATTGGGATCCTTATTTAGGATAAACACAGCAGCACTTCCAACACTTTCTGCTAGGGCTGCCGTAGCTCCTCCATGCAAAACTCCGTCTGGCTGATAAACAGTTTTATTAATTGGCATTTTTGCTTTTAAAAAATCCTCTCCAACATCAATAAATTTAATTGAAAGGGTTTCCATTAATGTGTTTTTATTTACACTATTGGCAGCAACTAAAATCTGATCTTTTGTCATGGTATAAAAATAAAAAAACCTTCTGTCTTTTTCTTAAACAGAAGGTTTTTTTTAATTAAGAAAAAAATTACTCTTCCTTTACTTCTTCAAAGTCAACATCTTGCACATCATCACCACCAGAAGCTCCTTCAGTGGACTTATTAGGTTGATCTGCTCCAGCTCCTCCAGCTTCTGCTTGTGCTTTATACATTTCTTCTGATGCATTTTTCCAAGCTTCATTAATAGTTTCTAGTGCTTTATCAATTGCTTCATGATCTTTCGACTCATGAGCTTTTTTCAAATCTTCAAGTGCAGCTTCAATTGGTGCCTTTTTATCATCTGAAAGTTTTTCGCCAAACTCAGACAATTGTTTTTCAGTTTGGAAAATCATTTGATCAGCACTGTTTAACTTATCCACACCTTCTTTTGCTTTCTTATCAGCATCAGCATTTGCTTCCGCTTCTTTTTTCATTTTATCAATTTCTTCTTCAGTTAATCCGGATGAAGCTTCAATACGAATATCCTGAGATTTATTAGTAGCTTTATCTAAAGCACTTACCTTAATAATTCCGTTAGCATCAATATCAAAAGTTACTTCAATCTGAGGTGTACCACGTTGTGCTGGTGGGATACCGTCCAGATGAAATCTTCCAATGGTTTTATTGTCTGAGGCCATTGAACGCTCACCTTGGATTACATGAATTTCAACAGATGGCTGATTATCAGCTGCAGTTGAAAATACTTGAGATTTTTTGGTTGGAATTGTCGTATTTGACTCAATTAATTTTGTCATGACACCACCCATTGTCTCAATACCTAAAGAAAGTGGGGTTACATCTAATAAAAGCACATCTTTTACATCTCCAGTTAAAACACCTCCTTGAATAGCAGCACCAACCGCTACTACCTCGTCTGGATTTACTCCTTTTGAAGGTTTTTTACCAAAAAACTTCTCTACTTCTGACTGAATAACTGGAATGCGTGTTGAACCTCCAACTAAAATAACTTCGTCAACATCTGAGGTAGATAGGCTTGCATCTTTTAATGCCTTTTTAACAGGAGCCATTGAACGTTTAACTAAATCGTCTGCTAATTGTTCGAAGTTAGCTCTTGTTAATGAAGTAACTAAGTGTTTTGGACCTGAATCTGTTGCAGTTACGTAAGGCAAATTGATTTCTGTTTGAGTAGAAGATGATAATTCAATTTTCGCTTTCTCAGCAGCCTCTTTTAACCTTTGTAAAGCCATAGGATCTTTTCGTAAATCTATTGATTCATCCGCTATGAATTTCTCTGCTAGAAAGTCAATTATAACTTGATCAAAATCATCACCACCCAAATGAGTGTCTCCGTTAGTAGATAATACCTCAAAAACTCCGTCTCCTAATTCAAGGATCGAAATATCAAAAGTTCCTCCACCCAGGTCATAAACCGCTATTTTTTTATCAGAACCTCCTTTATCCATTCCATAGGCTAATGCCGCGGCAGTTGGCTCATTAATAATACGTTGAACCTTGAGACCTGCAATTTCTCCAGCTTCTTTCGTTGCTTGACGCTGTGAATCGTTGAAATAAGCAGGAACAGTAATAACAGCCTCAGTCACGTCATGACCTAGATAATCTTCAGCTGTTTTTTTCATTTTCTGAAGGGTCATTGCAGATAATTCTTGAGGACTATACAAACGCGAATCAATATCTACACGTGGAGTGTCGTTATCTCCCTTTACTACTTTGTATGCAACAGTTGATATATCTTTTTTAGATTCAGAAAATTTATTACCCATAAATCGTTTTATTGAGGCAATAGTTTTTGTAGGGTTTGTAACTGCTTGACGTTTTGCCGGGTCTCCAACTTTGATTTCTCCACCTTCAACAAATGCAATTACAGAAGGTGTAGTTCTTTTTCCTTCTGAATTCGGAATGACTACGGGTTCATTTCCCTCCATTACAGAAACACATGAATTGGTAGTTCCTAAATCAATTCCAATAATTTTACTCATGAATAATTTTTTAATTTTTAAACTAAAGGCAAGCATTGTGCCATTATCATTTAACTGACAGCTTGACACTTTTTGAAAATGAAATCAATTATTAAATGGTTTAGTTGACACTATTAATAAAACATAGTATTTTTACAGAAAATGTTACGATGATTAAATCAAATTATACGCGTATCACAACCAAAACTCTTCAAGAGATGAAGTTTAATGGTGAAAAAATTGCTATGTTAACCGCTTATGACTTTACTCTTGCTGGAATTATTGATCAGGCAGGGATTGATATAATTTTAGTAGGCGACTCTGCATCTAATGTAATGGCAGGTCATGAAACAACCCTTCCAATAACCCTAGATCAAATGATATACCATGCAAGTAGCGTGGTAAGATCTGTTCAAAGAGCCTTAGTCGTAGTTGATTTACCCTTTGGAACTTACCAAGCAGACTCAAAAGAAGCTTTACGATCTGCTATTAGAATAATGAAAGAATCAGGTGCACATGCCGTAAAACTTGAAGGTGGAAAAGAAGTTAAAGATTCGATTGAACGTATTCTTAAAGCAGGTATTCCGGTCA
>Ga0307998_1000210_pt1 | contig 33951 bp, 37 predicted proteins | sample Davwhametageno37_FD_203147 | JGI IMG/M metagenome (GOLD analysis project Ga0307998, IMG submission 203147) | Marine microbial communities from Davis Island wharf, Antarctic Ocean - #37 | ecosystem: Environmental > Aquatic > Marine > Unclassified | place: Antarctic Ocean: Davis Island wharf... | reverse complement strand
CTATAGAGCCGTGGTAGACCACCACGTTGATAGGCTGGATGTGGAAGCGCAGTAATGCGTGTAGCTGACCAGTACTAATAGCTCAATTGGCTTGATTTATGCACTGAAAAAAATTTTTAAGTGATTTAATTGATAATTGATTTTTATTTTATTACCCCAACCTAAACAGTTGGGGTTTTTTTTATGCTAAATACCTTTTCAAGGTAACCTAGACTAAATTTTTTACCATTGATATTTTTGGATTAGTTTTTAACTATTATAATAATCTTAATAACTTTTTAAAATATTTTTTATGTGATTTTTTAATTTCATATTTAAATAATTAAATTCACAAGTAAATTTCTCATATTTTTTTAGATTAATTTGCCAATCTAATTTTGTCATTTTCTTTAATTTGTTAAATAAATTCATAAATTTAATTTTATTCCCAGAATTGATCCAAAATACACCTTCGTCAGCTAAACTATCAAAATATCCAAATTTTTTAGTTGTGAATGGGTAATAATTATAATTTCGGTTAAGAACAATTACTTTTTTTTCTCGTGCTAACATTTCATAAGTAAGTGTAGATGATGAATAGCCAATTAAAATTTCAAATTTTGAAGCAATATCAAATGTTTTTCTTTTTTTATAATTCTCAATATATTTAATACCACTCAATTTATAAAATTCTTTTTCAATTGATTTATTATGGTCTCTCAATTTTCCTAAAATAGAAAGTTTTATATTTCTTTTTTTTAATTCAAAATTAATTTCTTTAAGGAAATTTATTTCTTTCTGATAAAACTCATAAAATTTTCTCTTGTTCTTTTTAAATTGTGAATAAGTGGAGTAGGAAAATGGAGATAAATAAAGGGCAGTATTTGTAAAATTATAATTTCTTTTTTTAAAGTTATTATTAATTGCCGATCCCAAACTAAAAAATTTTGTATCTATAAATTTAGATAATTCTTTTTGAAAAGATTTATTGAAAACAAAATAATTATTTATCTTAATTCTTTTTTTTAATTGTTTGAAAGTTTCTAAAATATCATTATGATAACTTCTAGAACCATTTTGTACAGATATACTATGAATATTATCTTTATCTAACTTGTAGAATAAGTAATTATTATCATTGAAAGTAATTAATATCTTTGGATTTATTTCTTTGAGATATTGGTTGTAATAATCAATTTTTTTAAAAAATAAATTTCTTTTTAAAATAGCTTTTATTAAAACAAAAATATTTATATTTTCTTTTCTACAATAAATTATTTCATATTTACCTTTTTTTAAAATACCTCTTGCTTCCTCTAATCCAGAGGCATCAAAAAGTGCTATTTCTCTTTGTTTAGGTGGAAGAAATCTTAGTTTCATTAAAAAACAAATTTATTTACCTTTATTAAATACTATATTTAATGCCTTCTCAGCTTGCAAAGTATTCATTCTAAGACCGTTAATACCTTCTAAACCATGTAATTTACATTCTTTGAGTAAAATAGTTTGTATTGGAGAATAAATTATATCAAACATAAAACTTTCATTTGATATTTCATGAATTAGCTCATTTTTCATCGGTAATTTTTTTTTAAAACTTTTTTTAAGGTTGCTACCTAAAGGTGTACAATTAAATATCAATGCTTTATCATTTAATATTGTTTTATTTATTTTCTTTAAAATTTTAACGTTATTTGATTTAAAATGATATTTATTCGAAATAAGGTAAAAATTTTTACTCTTATAAGTATGGTGTAAGTAATTAAATATAGCCTGTCCTGTTCCACCTAACCCAAAGATTATTATATTTTGATACTTTTTTATTTTGTTTTTAAAGCACTCTCTTGCACCATAAATATCTGTATTATATCCAAATAATTTATTTTTTCTTTTCACCACCAAGTTCACAGAGGAAGTTTTTTTTGAAAAATTATCTAACTTATCTAAAAACTTTATAATTTTTTTTTTGTAGGGCATAGTGACAGCCATAGCTAAAAACTTATCATCTTTTCTAATTTTTCTAATAAATTTTGATAAAGAGTTAGGTTTAATTTCAAAAGACTCCATTTTTGCTTCAATTTTGTGCTTTTTTATGTACTTCTGCCAAATAGGTATAGATCTTGGTTCATTAAGGGGAAATCCAACTATACCACATGATAATTTTGTATCGTATCTTTTAAAAGTCATTTTTCAATTTGTTAAATAAAAATAATTTATATATATACTTTACTTCTATGCACAAACCATATCACAAAATATTCAAAAATTTTGAATTAAAAAAAAATTTTATATCTTTTTTTAATAAATCTATCTTCGAAAATATTGAAATTATCGCTGGAAAAAAAGTTAGAGATGAAGTTGAGAAATTAGGCTTAGAAAAAATGCACAAAGTATTTTCTGTTGATTACTTACCTTTTCTACAATTTGCTCTCAACAAGAAGCTTAAGAACACTATGTATGAATTTTTATTTAATGTTGGAAAACATGACTTGAATATAAAAAAAAGTTTTTTTATAGATAAAACACTTAATTTTAGATTTAATTATCCTTACAAAATAAAAATCCGCTCAAAAATATCAAGAAAAATTTACCGTTCAATTAATTTAGATAATTATAATAATGCAAGTAAAGAGTTAAATTTAGCTAAGAAAGCCAACTATAAATATGATAATTCTGATTTAACAAAGATTGAATATTTTAAATCTACTAATAACTCACTTTATTTACATAGTCCTCACAGAGATACTTGGTTTGCACATAGTACTAAGGGATTAAATTTATGGCTAGCAATTTCCCAAGTAAAAGATGATAATGGTATGTTGCTTTATCCCGAAGTATTTAAATATAATTATCAACATGATAAAAATCCAGCATATATTAAAGATTTTTATAATCTTGGAAAAGTATACAAACCAACACTTAAAAGTGGAGAATTACTTATTTTTAATCCAGAAATACTTCACGCAACTCATTTAAATACTGGTGATAGTACTAGAGTTGTATTTTCAGGAAGAATCGAAATAAATAAACCAAAATTTTATAATAAAGGTTTTCAAATTAAAGAACCTTACTGGATAAAGAGTAATGATGTGATGAATAAGAACTATAATAATGCAATTATTATCAAAAGAGAAAAAGAAAATTTCATTATAGATAAAAAAAAATTATTAAAAAAACACAAAATAGAAAAAATTAATTTTGATTATAATTTTGAAAAAAATAATCACTATAAAATATTTTCAATTAATAAAAAAATTAATAAAAAAATTTTATTGAATTTTAAAAATATTTCGATCGGAATTTTAAAAAAAAAGAAAATTTTATATGCTTTTAATGCTCTCTGCCCCCATTTGAAAATAAATTTATTAAATTCAGAAATAAAAAAAGATACCATCATTTGTCAAGGTCATGGAGTAGAATTTGACTTAAATAAAGAAAAGTCGAGTTGTGGTCATTTTAATTTTAAAAAATATAAAATTCAAAAAAGAGACAAATATTACTATATTTTAGCTGGTTAATTTTCATTTTTTTCAATAATTATTATAACTATTTAGTAATAATCACAAAAAATCTTTACTGTTCAAATTTTGTACGATATGTTCAAAATATGAACAATGAGAAAAAAAAACAAGATTATTTAAACGTACTTAGAAAGATAAACTCAGAAAATGAGATTTCTCAAAGAGGATTAGCTAAAGTGCTCGGCTTTAGTCTTGGAAAGTTAAATTATTGTTTGAGAGCACTTAAAAATAAAGGATATGTAAAAATAAAAAATTTTCGTCAAAATCCTAATAAATTAAATTATGTATATATTTTAACTCCCAAAGGTATTTCTCAAAAAACTCATCTTACGATGAGTTTTATGAAAAAAAAAATACAAGAATATGACGAACTTAAAAAGGAACTTAATAACTAGATGTTTAAAACATTAAATAAAAATTTTAATTTTAAGACTATAACCCTCATTAATCATAAAATATTACCTGTAAAAAAAAGCAATAAAATATATCAGGTAAAAAATAACAAATTTGAATCAATTAAAATATAAAATGACATCTGAAATATATATTATATTGCATCAACCATTATCAAATTATATTTTGGATAGGTTTGGTTTTAATCATGATTTCCACAATATCACTTATTTAAATATTTTGCCATTGATAAATTCTAAGGTTAGTCAATCTTATAACAATTCAAATTATAAAAAAGATAACTTTATAAATTTTACTTCAATAATAAGTTTATTAAAATTTTTAATTCGAAAAAAAAATAATTTTTTTTATACAAATACAACTGGTAAAAATTTTTTTAGTATTTTAATTGATTTTATTTTTAATTTTCAAAATGGTATTAAATTTGATGTAATACAAACAAGTTTACCACTTGGAAAAATAGGACGTAAAAATTTAAAAAACTCTTTTAGATTACCAAAATTAATTTTAATAAAGAAGTTAACAAGTAAGATTGTCGATATATTCAATAATTTTATTTATAAATTATTATGTAGAGATGCAGAAATAATTTTTGTAAGTAACAATCACGCTTTTGATAAATTAAATAAAAAAAAATTAATTTTTAAAATAAATCAGCTAGATTATTATAACTTTAATAAATCAAATCATGAAAATATAGTTCAAGATTATTTTTGTTTTATTGATCAAGAACAAGAAAATTCATTCGAAAACCAGCTCTATTTTACAAGTTACATTCCAAATTATTTAGATAGAATATCCAAGTTATTGAAATTAATTGAAAAAAAAACTCAATTGAAAGTAAAAATAGCACTTCACCACAGAAATAAAGATATTCCAATACAATATAGTTCTTTCGATTGTATTAAAGATCATAGTATGGATTTAATTAAAAATTCAAAGTTTGTAGTAACTCATAATAGTACAGCTTTAAATTTTGCAATTATGAGTAAAAAACCAATTAATTTAATCTGGCTAAATGAGTTTAAGGCTAGATTGTCAAAAAATGCTACTATGAAAAAACTTGCTGAGGATTTAGATTGTAACATAATTGATGAACATCAAAATTTAGATGACATAACTTTTCAAAAACAAATAAATGAAATTAAATATAATGAATTCTTAAAATCTTATATTAATTTTAATGAAAAAATTCCACTAGAACACCCATGGAAAACAATTCACAAACAGTTAGGTAAATTATGAGCAAATATTATATTTTTGGAAATGGTCAATTTGCTGAATTAATTAGCCATATTCTTTTTGATGAGCATAAAATAAAAAAGGAAAAATTATTTTTTGTTGTAAATAAATATATAAATAAAAATGACCATATTTTAGAAAAAGATTTTTTCAAAATTAAAAATAAAAATTTAAAAGTTTTTATTGGGATTGGGGATATAAAAAAAAGACAGGAAATTATAAAAAAATTATCAAATAAAAATTATAAATTTCCAAATTTAATATCTAAATCTTCAAAGATAATGAAAAAATGTGAATTTGGTAAAGGTAATATTATCCTTCCTAGTAGTACCATTTTATCTCCATCAGTTTTTCAAGATTTTAATATTATTGGAACAAGAACTACTATTTTACATCACTGTAAGATAAATTCTAATTGTTTACTTGGCGGTGGGGCACTAATTGGTGCAGGCACAAATATAGAAAAAAATTCATTTATTGGTGTTGGATCAGTTATTGCTTCTTTAAAGTTAAATATTGGTTCAAATTCATTTGTTTCCTCAGGAAGTGTGGTGTTTAACAACATTGAAAAAAATTCTAAAGTTATAGGCAATCCTGCAAGAAAAATTTTGTAAAATGAATATTTTTAAGCAAATTTATAAAAAATCAAAACTATCAAAAAAAAAGGTTTTGCTTGATCAAAAATATTCATATTCTGATCTTTATTTACTTACAAATGAATACTACTCATTTTTCAAATCAAAGTTAACACAAGGACAAATAATAAGTTTAATCCTACCTTATTCTATAGATTTTATTGCTGTAATATTAGCAGCAAGATTAAATAAGAATATTTTATGTGTATTAAATCCAGACAATACAAATTTTGAGAAGAATGATATTTTAAATCAATCAAAGTATTCTATGATTATAAGCGATAAGCAGTTTTCAAAAAAAAATAAAATATTTAAAACGTTTTATTACAAATTAAAAAAAAATAAATTTAAATTAAATAATAATGATGCTTTTATAGTATTTACATCTGGTACTACATCAAAACCTAAAGGAGCAATTTTAACAAATAATTCTCTAGAAAATAATATTAAAGGAATTATAAAACAATTAAAATTTGAGTCAAAAGACAGAACCATTATTTATACTCCTCCAAATTATGCGATGGGAATTTCACAAGTTTTGACATTTATATTTTTGAATAGCAGTTTTTTGTTTGATAATCGGGGTATTAAATTTACAAATAATTTTTTAAAAAAAATAAAAGAGTATAAAATTACAATTTTAAATCTGAATGTAGCAAGTTTTAAATATATAAAGTTATTTAAAAAATCTTTTAAATTAACAAATTTAAGACTAGTAATGGGGGGAGGCATGAAAATGACTTCTAATGACGCAAAAGAGATTTTTAAATTTTTTGGTAATAAATATGTTGTAAACTTTTATGGTTGTACCGAAAATTCTCCAAGAATTAGTCATTTTATATTTACAAAAAATGATTTAAAAAAATTTGGAAACAATGAAATATTACCAGTAGGAAAACCTTTAAGTGGAACAAAAATTATTATATCAAAAATTAATAATGATATTAAAGATTTATCTGAAGTAAATTTAGAAGGTAACTCCTTAATGAGAGCTTATTTAAATAATAATAGTTTAATTAAAAATATATCATCTTATAATACTAAAGATGTTGGCTTTATTTCAAACGATAAAAATTTATATATCGTAGGAAGATTAGATAATATTTTTAAATCAGGTAATGAGAAAATATCTCCTGAAGAAATTGAAGATAAGATAAGGCCCTTATTAACTAATAGAACATTCATAATAATTAAACAAAAACATAAAATATTAAATTGGCAACCTGTTCTAGTTGTGGAAGGTAGAAAAATTTTTTCAGATAAACATTTAAATTTAAAATTTGAAAAAAATTTATCTAATTTTAAAATACCTAAAGAAACTTATTATTTAAATTTTTTTTATAGAAATACTTATGGCAAAATTGATAGAAATAAAATTTTTAACCATTTTTTAAATTATGATAACTGAGAAAAAAATTAAACAAATATTAAAATCAATAAAGAAAAGCATAAAAATAAACACTAATATTAGTGATCAACTCGACTCAATTCAGTTTTTAGATTTAATATTTAAATTAGAACAAACTTATAAAATTAAAATCTCTGAAAGTGATATTGATATTTCAAACTTTAAATCAATCAAGAATATAGAAAAAATGATTAATGAAAAAAATAAATAAATTAAAAATTATTGCTGAAATTGGTCCAAATCATAATGGAGATTTCAATTTAGCTAAAAAAACTTTAAAAGCACTTAGTAATTCAAAACCTGATTATGTTAAGTTTCAATTAGGAAATCCTTATAAAATCTATTCACAAAATGCAATTTTTGCTAAATACCAGAAAAATAAAAAGTTTAAAAATCCAATCAAAATGAGTTTAAGCAATCAGCTTTCAAGAAATCAACACTTTTATTTAAAGGATATGTGTAAAGATTATAATATGAGGTATGCATGTACAGCTTTTGATCTTGATAGCCTAATTTTTTTAGATAAAAAAATTAATATCCCATTTTTCAAAATAGCATCTGGTGAAATACACTCTATTGATATGCTTGATTATATATCTAAATCTAAAAAACCTATAATATTATCAACAGGTATGGCAAGCTTTAATGATATTGCCCAGAGTTTGAAAATTTTAAAAAAAAATAAAAACAGAAAAATTACTCTATTGCATTGTGTAAGTTCATACCCGACCAAGTTAAAAGATATGAATTTAATCAGAATGAAGCATCTAAAAGATGAATTTGGTTTAGATGTTGGCCTTTCTGATCATTCGATATCTTTTGTTCCAGCAATTATTGCAGTAACAAATGAGGCAAGAGTCATAGAAAAACACGTCACTTTTTCAAAAAAATTGAGTGGTCCAGATCATAAGGCCTCATTAGATGTTAATGAATTTTCAGATTTTGTAAATTATATAAGAGATGCCGAACTTCTAAATAACACTAAACTAGCTAAACATTCTAAAGATGAATTAAATGTAAAAAAAGTTGCAAGAAAAAGTATAGTTTCAACTCATTTTATCGCAAAAGGAAAAAAAATTACAGAGCTTGATATTTGTTTTAAAAGACCAGGATATGGTATCTCACCTTTAGAAAAAAAAAAAATTATTGGTAAAAGAGCATTAAAGAATATAGAAAAAAATTATTTAATATTTAAGAAAGATTTAACTTAATGACTAATATTATAATAATACCTGCAAGATCTGGTTCAAAAAGATTAAAAAATAAAAATTTGTTAAAATTAAATAATTTAACTCTAGTAGAAAAAACAATAATGTTTGCAAAAAAAATTAAAAATATTGATAAAATTATTGTATCGTCTAATAATTTAAAAATTTTAAATTATAAAAAAAAATATAAAAATATTTACTTTATAAAAAGACCAGAAACACTAGCAACCAGCAAAAGTCTTTTAATTGACACTGTATTCTATTTAAATAATTTTTTTGATAAAAGTTTTAATAATATAATTATTTTACAACCAACCTCACCATATAGGTCAATAAAGTTTATTAATAATGCATGGTTTAACTTTATAAGTTTAAAAAGAAAATATAAATCAACAATTTCAGTTTCAAAAGAAACTTTATCCAATAAAAGAAAATTTGTTATAAAAAAAGATTATTTATTTTCTAAAAGAAAAAATAAGAAAGAGAGTTTTTATGAGGCTAATGGTAACTTTTTTATGGTAAATATGAATTTTCTTATGAAATTTAAATGTTTTGTAAAAAGTAGCTTTACTAGTGGATTTATAATTTTATTAAAGAACCATATTATCGATATTGATACAAAAGAGGATTACAAACTAGCAAGGAGGTATGCCTAAATGAAGAAAATTTTAATTACAGGTGGGACAGGGTTCATTGGCTCTCATCTTGCTGAAAAAGCTGTAAAGAAAGGACATAAAGTTTTTGTATTTGATAGATATAACACAAATTTTACCCTTGGTAATTTAACTAACTCAAAATACAAAAAGGATATTGAATTTATTTTTGGAGATATAAGAGATTATGACTCAGTATATAAATCTATAAAAAAAGTTGATTATGTATTTCATTTAGCTGCTTTAATAGGTATTCCATATTCTTACTATTCTCCATTAGCTTATGTTAAAACCAATATAGAAGGCACTTATAACGTTCTTGAAGCTTGTAAGGAGACCAATATTAAGCAAGCAATTATAACATCAACGAGTGAAGTTTATGGAAGTGCTCAAACAAAAAGTATCTCTGAAAATCATAGATTAAATGCACAATCACCTTATGCAGCATCCAAAATATCTGCTGATAACATAGCGTTAAGTTACTATAACTCTTTTCAAACGCCGGTTAAAATCATTAGACCTTTTAATTGTTTTGGTCCTAGACAATCTTTGAGAGCAGTAATACCAACAATAATTTCTCAAGCGTTGTTTTCAAATAAAATTTTAATTGGAAACACTTATACCTCAAGAGATTACACATATGTTGAAGATTTAGCTGATGCATATTTTAAAATTTTAGAAAGCAGAATTTTTTTCGGAAATGTAACCAATATAGGAAACAATAATGAAAATAAAATTTCAGATATAATTAGAATTGTTAAAAAAAATTTAAATAAGAATATTAAAGTAATAGAAAAAAAAAAGAGAATAAGACCAAAAAAAAGTGAAGTGATTAGATTGAGATGTAATAATCAATTTCTTACAAACAATTCATCATGGAGACCTAAATTTACATTTGAACAAGGGATTATAAATACAACTGAATGGATTAAAAAAAACATATCAAAAGAAATGGTGTCAAAATACATAATATGAAAAATATAATTGTTGATAAAATTTCAAATGAAATAGTTAATATAGTGAGAAAAAAATATGGGAAAAGAAAGAATTATCCATTACACTCTCCTAAATTTTATCCCGATACTTTTACTGACGTTAATCAAGTTATCAAAAGCACATGGGTGTCTTCAAAAGGGCAAGAGGTTCAGAAGTTTGAGAGGAAAATTAGTTCTTTAGTTAAATCAAAATATGTATTAGCGACAAATTCAGGGACTTCAGCATTACATTTGGCATTTTTAACAATTAATGCCTCACCAAATGATGAAATTATAATGCCATCTATAAACTTTATAGCAAATGCTAATGCAGCTTTGTATTGTGGAGCAAAACCTGTTTTTATAGATTGTGAATTAAATAATTTAGGTATTTCTGCAGAAAAAATTAAGAGTTTTATTGAAACCAAGTGTAAAAAAATTGGTAAATTCTATGTTAATAAAAAAACAAAAAGAAAAATAAAAGCTGTTGTTGCAGTTCACATTTTTGGAAATCCTTGTGATATAGTTAAGATAAAAGAAATGTGCAAAAAATACAATCTCATCTTAATTGAAGATGCGGCTGAATGTGTTGGTTCTTTCTTTGAAAAGAGACATTTAGGTACTTTTGGTGATTTTGGTATTTTAAGTTTTAATGGTAATAAAATAGTTACAACGGGTTCTGGAGGAGCAATTATTACAAAAAAAAAATCAGATTACAAATCGATAAATAATTATTTAAATTTAAATAAATCACCTACTTTTCAAGAGGAATATAACGGTATTGGATACAATTATAAAATGTCTGCTTTAAATGCCTCGTTAGGTGTAAGTCAATTAAAAAGAATTAAGTCTACTTTAAAAAAAAAGAGAGAAATATTCTTTTTTTATAAAAAAATATTTATGAATTCAAAATTTTATAAAATAAATGAAACAGAAAATCAAAATTTAACAAATAATTGGCTAATAAATATAACGCTAAAAAATGATTTTATTAAATACAAGAATAAGATTTTAAAAAAACTTAATTCAAAAAAAATATTTTGCAGATCTATTTGGAAACCACTTCACATGCTAGATCATTTAAAAAAGTATCAAAAGGAAGATTTAAAAAATACAAATAAAGTTTTCAAAAGGATTATTTGTTTACCCAGTTCATTAGTATAGAATTTATGAAAAAAAAAATATTATTTTATAGTGTTGGCAGATCAGATTATGATAGGTATTTACCAATTTTAAATGAAATTTCCAAAAGTAAAAAAAATCAGTTAGCAGTTGCATTAAATACAGTCCATCTAAACAAAAAATTTGGAAAAACTTATGATTTTATGGATAAAAAATTTAAATTTTTTAAACCACCAAATTCAAAAAATAATTTTAAAAAAAAAAAAGATATTATTTATAATTTTTCTGAAAATTTAAATTTTCTTACAAAAGTATTTGAAAAATACAAACCTGACATTTTGGTAGTATTAGGTGATAGATATGAAATGATGTGTGCTCCTTTATGTGCTATACAGTATAATATTCCAATAGTTCATTTTTATGGAGGCTCTGTAACCAAAGGTTCAATAGATGACTATATAAGAAATAGTATTTCAAAAATGAGTAAGTTACATTTTGTTGTCAATAGAAGCTACAAACAAAGACTTATAGAACTTGGTGAAAAAGAAAAGAAAATAAAAGTGACTGGATTGATTGGTTTTGAAAATTTTTTAAAGAAAAATTTTATTAGTAAAAATAAATTATTAAAAATTTTAAATTTAAATAAGAAGGAATATATTTTATTGTCGTTCCACCCAGAAACAAAATCAAATATAAATTTGAGCTTTCAATTAAAAATATTATCCAATATTGTCAAAAAATTAGATTATAATTTTGTCATTTCATATCCAAATGCAGATAGTGGTAATGACGAAATTATTAAACTTTATAAAATTTTAAATAAAAATTTTGCAAAAGTTTACTTAATTAAAAATTGTGGACAAAAATTATTTGTGAATTTAATAAAACATTCTAAATTTATAATAGGAAATTCTTCTGCAGGAATTGTTGAAACAAGCTTTTTAAAGAAGACTTCTATTAATATTGGAACTAGGCAGCTTGGAAAGATAGTTCCAAAAAATGTTATTAATGTAAATTGGAATGAAAAAAAAATTTTAAAAAAAATAGATGATATAATATGTAACAATAATAATATGACTTTAAATTATTCAGATAACCCTTATAGGCAAAAAATAAATGTACAGAAAATAGTAAAACTTATTTCTAATGTTAACTTGTATAATTAATCGATGAAACAATATTTATTTAAAAAAGATAATTCAATTAAGGCAGCTTTAAAATTATTAAACAAGTTAAAATACAAATGTTTAATTTTAACAGAAAATAATAATAGACTCTTTGGAACTTTAACAGATGGTGATATAAGAAGAGCATTACTAAAAAAAATTTCTATTAACGAAAAAGCTTCAAAAGCAGTAAATAAAAAACCTTTTTTTATAAAATTACATCAGTTTAAAAATTTAAAAGAATCTTTAAAATTAAGAAATTTAGACAAATCATTAAAAATAATTCCAGTAGTTAATGATAGGCACAAAATTATTAAAATAATAGAATTAGATAAATTTAATAAAAATAAAATTTCTAACAAAAACAATCAACTATTATCCTCAATTCCAGCAGTGATTATGGCGGGTGGAAAAGGAAAAAGATTAGAGAAATTTACAGAATTATTTCCAAAACCTTTGTTGCCTTTTAAAGATAGCACAGTGCTAGAGGTAATTATAAACAAATTCAAATTATCTGGTGTTGATCGTTTTTATTTAACTTTAAATTATAAAAAAAATTTAATTAAAAGCTATTTGAGTTATAAGTTGAAGAGTTTAGATATAAATTATTTAGAAGAAAAAAAACCTTTAGGTTCTGCAGGTTCTTTAAGTTCTCTAAAAAAAAAATCTTATGAAGATTTTTTCGTGATAAATTGCGACACATTATTAAATATAAATTTTAAACAATTATATTTATTTCATAAAAAAAAACAAAATGATCTTTCAATAGTAGCTGCAAATAAAAATTTTTCAATACCATATGGTTGTTGTGTTCTAAACAAGAATGGACAATTAGAAAAAATTTATGAAAAAAAAAAATATTCTGAATTAGTAAATGTTGGTATGTATGTTTTTTCTTCAAAAATATTGAATCTTCTTAAATCTAATTCAAAAATTAATATGGATGATTTAATATATAGAATTTTGAAAAAAAAATTAAAAATAGGTGTTTTTTCTATAAATGAAAACTCATGGATTGATACTGGTACTCTAAAAAATATTACCTTAAAAGATTTTAAATTAAAGTAATTATGGAATGGAATCATATTATTAAGAAAGTTCAGTCAGATGGATTTTGTGTTATTGAAAATTTTTTAGAATCAAAAAATCTGGAGTTAATGCAAGAAACAACTAAAAATTATGTTTCATTTAAAGGAAACAATCTTGGAAAATATGCAATAGGCTATAAAAGTTTAATTATCAAACTAATAAAATTTGAGTTTAAAAAAATATATGATTCATTTTTATTAAAAAAATTTGCCAATAAATGTAATTTTCAAGATATTTCAAATGAAATTTTAAAATGTAAAACTGAACTTATTAATATTGATACATATTATAATGATATCTCATCTGAACCAGTTTTAGATTGGCATTGTGATTTATCCAATAAACATATGTTCAAATTTGGAAAAATAATTAATCCTGAAATGGTATCAATAAAATTTTTTTTTTATTTAACCAATGTTTACACAGATAATGGCTGTCTTTCTTATATTCCAGGAAGTCACAAACTTGTAAGAGAGTTGGGAAGACTAATTTATAAAAGAGAAATAGATTATGAATATTATTGGTCATTAAAAGATTTAACTGCTTTAATTAAAAGAAATGACATAAGAAAAAAACTCGAAAAAAACCTTAATAATGAAGTAATTGAAACTTTTATTAATAATTCTGATAAAATTCTTATACAAGGACAAAATAAAATATTTGATTTAGGAGCTAAAAAAGGTGGTCTTATAATTTTTGATGAATATGGAGTTCACCGAGGATCAAAAATTGAAAAAGAGCCTAGAAAAGTAATTAGATTTTTTTATAGAAAAAAAGGGATAAATGAACAATTTCGCTACAATTAGACAGTGTAAAACAATTTTTAAAAAAAAAATTAATTATAAAATTTATAATTGGGTAACTGCGGCAGCAGAAGATGGCTATACATCTGAAATAAATTCAGAAGCTTTAAAACAATTAATAATAAAACCAAAACTTTTATCAAAAACAGGATATCCAGATTGTTCTAGTAAATTTTTTAACACAAAAATAAAATTCCCTATTCTGTTAGCCCCTATGGGGCATCAAACACAATTTCACAAAAATGGTGAAATAGAAACATGTGGGGGCGTATCAAAATCAGATATAATTTCTTCTTTTGGAACGCAATCAAGAATGAATTTAGATGATATTAGAAAAAGTAATAAAAGTGCTAAATTAACTTGGACTATTTTTCCTTTTGGAGATTTGAATTGGATAAAAGATCAAATTAAAAACGCAGAAAAAAACAATGCTTTAGCAATAGTTTTATGCTTAGATGCAAATATTAGATCTTGTAGGTACAAAGATTTAGAATCTTTTTATGATGCAAGGAAAGTTGGAAAACGTACAAATCCTATTTCTCCCAATCCAGAGAAATCATATTTTTATGATTGGAGTTTAATTAAAAAATTATCAAAATTTACAAAGTTGCCAATTATTTTAAAAGGTATTTTAACAAGTGAGGATGCAGTTCGAGCAACTAAAAATGGTGCAAAAGGTATATGGATATCAAATCATGGAGGGAGAATGTTTAATTCAGGATTAAGTACTGCTCATGCTTTATTAGAAATAAATAAAAAATTAAAAAATCATAAAATTTTAAAAATTGTAGATGGTGGAATAGAAAAGGGTAGTGATATTATAAAGTATCTCTGTTTAGGTGCCGATTTAGTAGCAATTGGAAGACCAGCAATATATGGTTTAGCTGTTAATGGTAGATTGGGTGTGTCTAGAATTTTTGAAATATTAAAAAAAGAGCTTACAACGTCAATGATAAATGGTGGATTTAAAAATTTAAAATCTTTTAATCAAAATAGATTAATTTTAAATAAGTTTAAAAATATTAATGGAATATAAATAAAAGTAAAATTATGAAAAAAACATTATGTATTATTCCTGCTAGAGGTGGATCAAAAGGACTAAAAGGAAAAAATATTAGAAAAGTAGGTGGTAAGCCATTAATATTTTATCCAATCAAATCAGCGATTAGAAGTGGTGTTTGTGATGATATTTTTGTCTCAACAGATGATAAAAAAATAGCAAAAGAGGCAATTAAATATGGTGCAGATGTACCTTTTTTAAGAAAAAAAAATTTTGCAGGAGATCTTGTTTCCACTGAGGAAACTTTAAAAAATGCTTTGGAGGAATACGAGGCATATAAAGGAATGAAGTATGATATTTGTGTGTTTTTAACTTGCACAAATATCTTTAGAAAATATTCTTTTATAACTGAAGCAGTGCAAAATCTTAAATCATCTAGTTTTTTAGAAAGCTCATTTGTAGTTAAAAAGATTTACAAACATTTTTGGTACGAGGACAAGAAAAAATTAAAAAAAGTTTTACCTTGGATGAAAGAATATACATCAAGACAAATTGCTCCTAAATTGTTCAGAGAAGATACGGGAATTGCTCTTGCATCTAGAGCTCAATTGTGGCGCAAAGGAAAGAGAATAGGAAAAAAAGTTAAACTTATTTATAGTGACTTCCCTTTTTCAGAGGTAGATATTCATGATAAATATGACTTAGAAGTTGCAAATAGTGCAATTAAACTTCTAAAAAAAGATAAAAAAATAAAACATATATTTTAATGATTAATTATGAAAATACTGCAATAGCAGTTTTTGCTTATAATAGGCCGTCACATTTAAAAAGAGTCTTAGTAAGCTTTCAAGATTATGGAGTTAAAAATTTTTTTGTATTTTTAGATGGACCAAAAAATAAAAAAGACAAATTAATTCAAGATGAAATTATTTTCACAATAAAACAAATAAAATTTGCAAAAGTTAAATTAATAAAAAGTAAATCAAATTCTGGTTTAGCAAAATCAATTATGTCTGGAGTTACAAAAATATTAAAAAAATTTGAAAATATAATTGTAATCGAAGATGATTGTATACCATTTAAAGATTTTTTTAATTTTATGGAAAGTCAATTAGAGACTGATTATTTTAAAAATGAATGTGCGGCTATATGTTCTTATATGTTTCCAAAAATATCTGAGCATAATTCAAAAAAACTCTATCCTATTTTGCTTAATTATTTTATTTCATGGGGTTGGGCAACCAATAATAAAAATTGGAAACTTTTTTTAAATAAAAAAAAAAACAAACAAATAGATTTTAATTTAAAAACGCCATATTCAAAATTTTTAAAAAAAAAATTAGATAGTATTTGGACAATTGATTTTATTTATCATAATTTAAACTTAAAAAAGAAATACATTTATCCAAATTATAGTTTAGTAAAAAATATTGGTTTTGATGGAAGTGGAGTTAATTCTAAAGTTGATAATTCTTTAAGAATAAGTGGAAACAAAAAAAAAATAATTAACTTTTCAAAAAAAGTTGTATACAAAAAAAATATACAGTCTAAACAAGAAAAAATTTTATTAAAAAAATTAAAACTATTTTATTGATGAATATTGCAATTGTAGGTTTTGGTACAGCAGGTAAACATTATTTTAATTTGCTTAAATCAAAGAAAAAATTTAAAATTTTTGTTATTGATAAATTATCAATACCTCAATCAGATAAATTTAAACAAACATCATTTGAAGAAATAAAGAAAAATAAACTATTTTTTGATTATGCGATTATAGCATCACCATCAGGATTACATTTTAAACATGCATTTTTCTTTTTAAAAAATGGAGCCAATGTTTTAATTGAAAAACCATTTGTTTTAAGATTGGACCATGCCAAAAAACTTATTAATATTTCATCTAAGAAAAAGCTTAAATGTTGGACAAGTTTACAAAATAGATACAACTTAGCTACTACAAAATTGAGATCTGAAATAAATTCAAAAAGTATAGGTAAAATTAGTTTAGTAGATTGCATGATGTTATGGCATAGAGATAAAGAATATTATTTCGAAAATTGGAGAGGAAAATATTCAACTGATGGGGGTGTTCTTACAAATCAGGCTATTCATTTGCTAGATACATTAATTTTTAATTTTGGAAAGATAAATAATTTTGATGTTTATGCTGCATTTAATAAAAGTAAATTACAAGCTGAGGATTTGATAATAATTAATTTTAGACATCAAAATGGAATTTTATCAAGCTTTAAGGCTACAACTAGAGCTGATAGAAATTATAGATCCGCAATAGATATAATTGGAGAAAAAGGTAGAATAATTATAAAAGGAATTAGCTTAAACACATTTAGTAAATTTAAAAATAACAATTTAACGTTAAATAAAAATTTTTCAGAAAATTTTGGAGAAAATTTAGGAGCAACAGGTGGCATGGGATTTGGTCATAAAAAAATACTAAATGAATTTTTAGTCAAAAATAAAAAATCTTCAAAAAAACTAGAAATAAAAGAAAATTATTATTTATTAAAAGTAATTCACTCTATATATAATTGCATTTATAAAAGTAAAAAAATTAATAAAATTCAAGATAAAAATAGTATCCTAGGAAAATGATGACAATAAATAAAAAAATATTTGTTAAAAATTTAACTAATAAACAACCTACAAAAGATATAACTTTAGATGATAAAAAAAATAAGCTTCCTCTCTCAACTTCTAAAATTAAAAGAATTGTTGATTTAGGAGATGGAGTGAAATTTGGTGAAAAAAATATCCCTGTTATAGCAGGTCCTAATGGCGTCGAGAGTCATAGTTTAATGGTAGACGTTGCAAAAATACTTATAAAAAATAAAATTAAAATTATTAGAGGCCATGCATATAAGCCTTTAACTTTTCCTTATAGGTCTAAACAATATAAAGAGTCACAAGAAGTGGGTATGGATATTATGGATGATATTAAAAAAAGCTTTAAACTTAAAATTGTCACAGAAATAACTGAAATACAATATTTAGATAGAGTTTGTAGAACTGCAGATATTTTACAAATAGGATCAAGAAATATGCAAAATTTAGAGCTTTTAAGAGAAGTTGCATTAACTAAAAAACCTATAATTTTGAAAAGACATTTTGGAGCCAGTCTAAGAGATTTGTTAGGAGCAGCAGAACATATTTTAATTCAAAATAATAATAATTTAATTTTTTGCGAAAGAGGAGTAAGTATTCCTCATACCCATAGAGATACATCTAGATTTGCATTAGATATACAAGCTATTCCAGCCTTAAAAGAAATTTCAAATTATCCAGTAATATCAGATCCAAGTCATGCTTCTTTTTGGGCTCCATGGGTACCTAGTTTAACACTTGCCTCAATAGCAGCTGGGTGCGATGGCTTAATTTTAGAAATCCACAAAAATCCCAAAAAATCATTAGTTGATCCATTACAACCTTTAGATTTTAAGCAATTTAGTAAGCTCATTAAACAATCAAGAAAAGTTTCAAAAGCAATTAATAGATCAATATAATTGTATAATGAGAATAATTTTTATTTTTATAAAATTTATAAGATTTATTTTTAATTCTCCATTGTTAGCAATCATTAAGATTGGATCTATTTATTCATATCTTTTAAAATTTTTAGATGTTAGAAATCATGATACTTTCTGGGAGGAAAATCTCCAAAAAGAAGTAGACAAAAAAAAATCTAAAAAAATATTTTTAGATAAAAAAAAATTTCTAAGATTTTATACTCCAACCTTAATTTCTGCTTATAGAGCTAAATCTTTTTTTACTAAGGAGCCCGATACATTAGAATGGCTTGATAAAAAAGGAGGTAATAATAAGATTTTATACGATATAGGTGCAAATATGGGCATTTACTCTTTATATTATTCAAAAAAATTCAATTCTACTTCATATGTTTTTGAACCATCGTTTATGAATTTAAATCTTATTCAAAATAATCTTAAACTTAATAATTTAGAAAAAAAAGTGGTAATTGTGCCTAATCCCACTTATTCAAAGACTGCAATTTCAACATTATATCAATTAAGAAGGATTGCAGGTGATGCTGTTACTACCTTAAATAATAACAAAGTATTTAAAAACATGTTAGATATGTCAACCGTAACAAACTCCCCATCTATAAATCAAGTTCTTGGTTTATCAATAGATTATTTAGTAGAAAACAAAATATTAAAAAAACCAGATTTAATAAAAATAGATGTTGATGGAAATGAAATAGAAGTATTAAAAGGTTGTAAAAAGACTTTAAGTGGTAATAAAAAAATATCAATTTTAATTGAACTTAGAAAAGATACTTATAATTCAGCTAAAAATTTTTTAAAAACAAATGGTTTAAAATTTGTTTCCAAAATGAGAAATAATTATATTTGGGAAAAATGATTTAAACAATTTTTAGTTTGTATTTTAGTAAGATAAATATTAATAATAGATTTAATGAAAAAATATCATTTTTGGAAAAATAAAAATGTACTTATAACTGGCCACACAGGATTTAAAGGTAGCTGGTTAACATTGCTTTTATATAGCTTAGGTGCCAAAGTTACTGGTTATGCAAAGAATCCAATTTCAAAACCAAATTTTTTTGATGATTTAAATTTAGGAAAATATCTTAAGAAAGATTTTAGAGAAAACATAACTGATTTAGAAAAATTAAATAAAGTATTAAAAATAATTAAGCCATCTGTAATTTTTCATTTAGTTGGCCAATCTAGTGTTCTTCAAAGTTACGAGGATCCATTAGATACAGTCAATGCTAATGTTAATGGAACTGTAAATTTATTAGAAGCAGCTAGAAGTTGTAAGTCGATAAAGTCTATAGTTTTAGTTACATCTGATAAAGTATATTTAAATTTAGAGGAGAAAAAAAAATTTAAAGAAACAGATAAACTTGGAGGATATGATCTTTACAGCTCAAGTAAAGCTGCTTGTGATATTCTGGCTGATAGTTATATAAAATCTTTTTACAAAAACTCTAAGTGTAATATTGGTATTGTAAGATCAGGAAATTGCATTGGTGGAGGAGATTGGACAAAAGATAGAATTGTCAAAGACTGCGTCGTATCTTTTGTTAATAATAAAAAACTAGTACTCAGAAGTCCAAAAGCAACAAGACCTTGGCAGCACGTGTTAGAGCCACTTTTTGGATACTTAAAACTTGCAGAAAAACTTTTTAATATAAAAAATAAAAATTTTGTTGGTGCATGGAATTTTGGCCCAAATCTAAAACAGAATTTAACGGTGTTAGATTTGGCTAAAGAGGGAAAAAAAATTCTAAAATCAAAATCTAAAATTCAGATTTTAAAAAGTCCATTTTATGAATCAAGCAATCTTTCTATAGATAGCACAAAATCAAAAAAGAAACTAAATTGGAAACTAGTTCTTAATGCTAAACAATCAATAAAAATGACATTTGAGTGGTACGATTGTTTTTATAATAATAGAGGAAAAACAATCGAATTTACTTTTAATCAAATTGACTCTTATCAAAAAAGATTAAAAAAATTTCTAATGAAATAAGTTCATAAAATCTGATTTAAAATTTTTATGATAAATAAAATTCTAACTTACTTAAAAAACTTAAATTTACTGAAAAAAATTAGAATTATTTTAGGTGGAGATGATTTAAGAAGTGTATTTAACTACAAAAATTTTGACAAAAAATCTTTCTATAGAACTAAGTTAGTAAATATAGTGGGAAAGAATATAAAAGCAGAAATACCAAAAAAACCAGATATTAAAATTAGTAATAATTTTATAAAATCATTAGATCAATTAAAAAAAGTGCTAATAAAAAAAATTAGTTTAAAAATATAAATAAATAAAGATTTAAAAATATTTTGAAACTTTTGGCTTGTTTAATAGAAAAGAGATATAAAAAAAAAAACTTTTTTTTATAATTTATGAAAATAATACTATTATTCACTGGAGGTAGATCTGGCTCAGACTTATTACAAAGTCTTTTAGATGGTCATCCTGAAGTAGCACAATTTCCTGCAATTTTAAATTTTACAAAAGATTTTTTGAAAATCTTTGACTTAAAAGATCCAAAAATAATTGCTCAAAAATTTATTGAATTAAATAAACTTTATTTTGATTCAAGATTAAACAAAATAGAAAGACACAATAAATTAGGAAAAAAAAAAAATGAATTTTACATTGTTGATAAAATACTCTTTATTCAAAATTTTTTATCCATATATAATAAAAGTAAAAAAAAAAAATTAGATATTTTAGTATGTCTACATAAAGCTTACATGTTATGTAGAAATCCCAAACAAAAAAAATTAAAAATTATATTGCTACACATACATCTTTTCGAGAATTTTAAAAATTACCTAAAAGTTTTTAACGTTTTTAGAGATACTAAGATATTGATAACTTATAGAGACCCATTGGTGAGTATGTGCTCAACTGTAAAGCACTGGACTATTTATGGTGAAGGCAGATATATGACACCTAGGCAACTATACACAAACTATCAATTTCACTTCAATATATTTAATAATCTTAAAAGATATAAAAATAAAACACGAGTTGTTAAATTAGAAAAAATTCATACCAGAAGTAAAAAAACATTAAAAAGACTTAGTAAGTTTATAGGTATAAGATATTCAAATACATTATTATGTTCTACTTATTTTGATAAAAAATGGTGGGGAGACTCAATAAGTAAAAAATATTTAAATGGCTTGAACTCAAAATTTAAGAATAAATTTGATAAAAAAATATTTAAAAGTAATGAATTAGAATTCATTGAAAATAAGATTATTAATATTCTAACAAAATATAATTATCCTATTAGAACTAAAGTTATAACAAAAGTGGATAAATACTATTTTCCACTATTTACGCTAGAAAAAATATTCTATATCAAAATTTTAAAAAAATTTAATTTAAAAACTAAATTTTCAATAATTTTTTTTTACCTAAAAAGACTATATTTATTTAGAAAAAAATTTTTAAAAGAAAATTTACCATATGAAATTTAAAATATGAAAATATTCTTAACTGGTGGAACTGGATTCATTGGAAAAAAATTTATCAGTTTAGCATCAAAAAAAGGTTTTAATGTTTTTGCTGTTTCAAGAAAAAAAATAAAAAAAAAAACTAAGAACGTGAAATGGTTAAAAGGCGAAATGGATAGTGATTGGGGTAATTATTTTTCTAAAGTAGATGTAGTTGTTCATTTAGCATCAAGAGGAGTAATTAATAAAAAAAAAGAAGATAAAATTAAAATTTTAAATTTTAATGTTTTAAAGTCATTTTATTTTATTTTAAATGCTATTGACAATAATTGTAGAAAATTTGTTATAGCAAGCACGTCTTCTGAATATTTTAATGATGGAGACTCAAACAATTACAAATTAGATATAAAAAGCAATAGAGAATCTAGTACAATATACTCACTCAGCAAAATAATTTTTATAGATATGCTCAAGATAATTTCACGTAAAGTAAATTGCAATTTTAGAATAATGAGAATTTTCCCTACTTATGGTGAAGGCGAGCATAAAAGCAGATTATATCCAACAATAAAAAAATGTGCACAAAAAAATAAAAATTTATATGTTAAAACACCTAATGAATATAGGGATTTTACTAAGGTAGAATATGTAGCAAGAACTTTATTAGAGGCATGTGAGTTTAAGAAAAGAAAAAAGTTTGAGATATTTCATGTTTCTTCAGGTAATAGTATGAGTATAAAACAATTTGTTAGAGAAATATGGAAAAAAAACAAATTAAAAGGTAAGTTGAATTTTAATAAAAATTCAAAAATTTTTAAAAGACACATATCATCAAAAAAATCAATATGGAAAATAAAACACCAGTAAAAAAAACTGCAGTTATATTGTGTGGAGGTAAGGGGACAAGATTAGGAGCTTTAGGGAAGAAAGTGCCCAAAACACTCGTCAAGGTACAAAATAAAGAAATACTTTGGTACATTTTAAATCATCTAAAAAAAAATGGATTTACAGATATTATATTACCATTAGGCTATAAAGGTGATCAGATTAAATTATTTCTAAAAAAAAATAATAATTTTGGTCTTAACATCAAGGCTATTAATACTGGTGTAAAAATAAATATTGGTAAAAGACTTTACTTAATTAGTGAAAAGATTGTTTCTGATAATTTTTTACTAATTAATGGAGATGCAATTTTTAGATTAGATCTAAAAAAAATATATGAAGATCATTGCAAAAAAAAATTTGGTGTAACTTTTTTGTGTGGTGAAGTTACTTATTCTTATGGTTCAATTGGAGTAAGAAATAATAAAATAGTTGATTTTAAAAGAAATCTTATTTTTGAGAGTTTAAAAGTTAGAAATAACAAAAAATATAATGCTTTTAATTATACTGGAATGGCAGTAATTAAAACTGACTTATTAAAAAAATTTAGAGAGTTTTTCAAGAATTCTAAAAATTTTGAGCAAGAATTTTATCCAAAAGTAATTAAAAGATACAAAACTAAACTTATGAAAATTAAAGGATTTACGCACTCTATAGATAATATTAAAGATCTTGATGTAGTTAATATTAAAAATGTTCAATATGAAAAATTTAAGAATATAAAAAACCTAAAAATTTTTTTTAAAAAAAATCTTTTTAACTATTAAATTTAAAAATGATTTGTAAAAATTGTAAAAAAAGAAAAGTATATAAAGTTGTAAAATTGGGCAAACAACCTCTTAGTGGTTTTTTTTATAATCTAAAAAAATATAATCTTAAAAAATATTCTTTAGATTTATATAAATGTTCAGACTGCGATTTAGTTCAACTAGACAACAAAGTAAAAACAGAAATAATGTATGGGAAACATTATGGTTATCAAACTTCTGTTAGTAAATTGATGATTTCACATTTTGAAAAAAAAATTAAAAAATTAAAAAAGATAAATCTTTTAAAACCAAAAGATAACATATTAGATATAGGAAGTAATGATGCTTCATTTTTAAAATTATTAGGAAAAAAATATAATTTGTGGGGAATTGATCCATCAGCCGTAAAGTTTAAAAAAAATTACAAAGATATGAAATTAGTATCTAATTTTTTTTCAAGAAAAAATATTTTGAAAAAAAATGAATATAAAGAAATTAAATTTAAGTTAATATCAAGTTTTGCAATTTTTTATGATGTAGAGGATCCCTCTTCATTTTGCAATGATATTGAGACACTTTTAGATGATAATGGTATTTGGATTTGTGAATTTTCTTACCTGCCTTTAATGTTAAAAAATTTAACTTTTGATCAAATATGTCATGAACATTTGACATATTATACCTTCACTGTTTTTGAAAAAATAATTAATAATAGTGGTCTCAAAATAATTGATTGTAAACTTAATGAAATCAATGGTGGAAGCATTGAAATTATTATTTCTAAAAATAATTCTAAAAGAAAAAAAAATACTAAACTTATTAATAAAATTAGAGATGATGAAAAAAAGATTAACATAAAGTCTTATAAAAATTTTGAGAAAAGAATCAATGAATCTAAAATTAAACTTAAAACATTTGTTGATGAGAATTATCCGATTGCAGGTTATGGAGCATCAACTAAAGGCAATATTGTTTTAAATTATAATAAATTATCATCAAATAAAATTAAGTATATATGTGATGCAAACACAAAAAAATATGGAAAATTTACACCAGGATCAAATATTCAAATAATTTCTAAAGAAAAAATGAGAGAAAATAATCCAAAGTTTTTATTAGTTCTAATTTGGTCATTTAGATCAGAAATAATTAAACAAGAAATTGATTATTTAAAGGGTGGTGGTAAATTAGTTTTTCATTTACCTAAATTTCATATTATTAGCAAAAAAAATTACAGAAAATTTTTAAATAAAAGTTTTAAAGAACTTTCATACAAATATTGACTTATGCTATTATCAATTTGCATACCTACATACAATAGATTGAGTAGTTTAGACAATTGTCTTAATTCTATTTTAATTTCGTCGAAAAATGTTCAAAATCTTGATTTTGAAGTTTGTGTTTCTGATAATTACTCCGATCAAAATCCTGTGGAAATTGTAAATAAGTATAGGAAAGATTTAAATATAACTTTTAATAGAAATGAAAAAAATCTTGGAGTAGCACTTAATGCAATAGAAACTTTAAAACTATCTAATGGTAAGTATGCATGGTTAATTGGTAATGATGACTTAATTTTACCTAATACTTTAAATGATCTTAAAAAAATATTTGAGGCTAATATTGATGTAGACTTTTTTTTTGTTAATTCTTATTATTTAAATTCAAATTACTTAAATAATTATCCAAAGCCATTTAACACTTATGAGCTTAGAAATAAATCTTTAGAATCTATTTCAAACTTTAAAGAAAATAAAAGAGTTAACTTTTGGGAGATGATAGATCCAAAAGTAAGTTGGGAATTTTTGATAAGTATTTTTGTATGTGTATTTAATCGTAAAATGTGGTTAGAAGGTTTAGACTGTGTTAGTCAAGAAGATATTCATGATACAAGAGTCTGGTCTAATTTTGATAATACTTGTTTTAATGGAAAAATAATTTCAACTGTCTTTAAAGATAAAAAAAGTTTTATATGCGCCCAACCATTAAGTGTTAATTTAATTGGAGAAAGAGAATGGGTAAGTATGTATGATTTTATAGAAATTGTAAGAATACCAGAACTTCTTGATTATTATAGATCCCAGGGAATGAATTTTTGGAGATATATTTATTGTAAAAATTATGCTTTAAGAAATTTTTTTAATTTTTTTACAAAAATCTTAATTAATGGTGAAAGCTCAGGGAAAAAATATGTTAATTTTTACAGTCATTTTTTCAGAAACCTGATATATCCATATGCCTGGCTTTCAATTATTTTTTTTGTTATTAGGTGTATTAAAAAAGTATTATGGTTTAAGTAATTCAACAACATACTAAAATTAAGCGTATATAAAGTAAAATGAATATTAAAGATGTAATAATTACTGAGCTAAAAATAATTGAAGATAATAGAGGAAAAGTTATGCATATGTTGCGTAATGATAGTAATATATTTAAAAGTTTTGGAGAAATTTATTTTTCTACAATTTATAAAAATTCAATAAAAGCGTGGCACTTACATAAAGAGGCTACTTTGAATTATGCTTGCATTAAAGGTAAAGTAAAACTTGTTTTGTATGATGATAGAATTGAGAGTAGCAGTAGAGGAACATATGAAGAAATTATCTTAACACCAAAAAAGTATTTTCTTATAACTATACCACCAAATATTTGGAATGGCTTTAAAGGATTAGATGAGAGTGAGTCAATAATTGCAAACTGTCTGAATTTGCCTCATAATGAAAAAGAGATGCTCAGAGAAAACCCACATAGTAAAAAATTTCATTATAACTGGGAATTATAAAAGTGAAGGTTGTAATTTTAGCTATAAGTTATGGTTATAGACTCTTAGAATGTACAAAAACTATACTTAAACCCATGTTTAAAGTTCTAGGAAAAACAACAATTCTAAGAATAATTAATTATTATATTTCTTATGGACATTGTGAATTTTATATAGCCATAGGTTATAAAGACAAAGAGTTAAAAAAATTAGTTTAAAAATTTACCTAATTCAATTGGTTAAAAGTATGAGAGGGATAATATGATGAAAGTAGTTATACTTGCTGGTGGGTACGGTAGTAGGTTATCAGAATATACAAAAACTATACCAAAACCCATGGTTAAAGTTTTGGGAAAACCGATAATTCACAGAATAATCGATTATTATATTTCATACGGGTACTATGAATTTTATATAGCGATTGGGTATAAAGGCCAAGAGTTAAAAAAATATTTTTTAAAAAAAAAATATCCAAAAAAAATTAAAATTAATCTTATTGAGACGGGAAAAAATACAATGACAGGAGGAAGGTTAAAAAGATTAAGTTCATATTTAAACGATACTTTTTTAATGACTTATGGAGACGGTTTATCAAATGTAAATTTAGATAAATTAGTAAATTTTCATAACAAAAATAAAAAAACTTTTACCTTAACGGCAGTAAGGCCTCCAGCTAGATTTGGTGTAATTAAGATTAAAGGAAATTATGTAAATTATTTTAAAGAAAAGAATAATCTTGATGAAGGTTGGATTAATGGTGGTTTTTTTGTAATTGAGCCAAAATTTTTAAAATATCTAAAAGATGATAGTACATTTTTAGAAAGAGAGCCATTTGAAAAATTAACAAAGAATAAGGAATTAGTTGCTTATAAACATAAGGGATTTTGGCAGTGTATGGATACACTTAGAGATAAGGAAATTTTAGAAATAAAGTTAAAGGAAATGAATTTTTTAAGACAAGGAAAGAGTAAACTTAAATCTAGAAAATAGTTAAAATTTAATGAATAAAATAATTAACCTATTTGATTACAATCTAAAATTAAAATTTTTGATTTTAATTTTTTTTATGACTATTGCATCTTTCCTAGAACTTTTGGGATTAGGGTTTATAATAATTATCCTGAATTCATTCTTAGGATTAGATACTAGCTTTTTAGAAGTTGTAAATAATTATACAAAAAATTTTTTCGAAACAGGAAATGATTTTAAACAAATCATATTATTTGTAATTTTTTTATTTACTGTCAAATTTTTAATCTTAATATTTGTTGCATGGATACAATCTGATTTTTTAGCGGACTTTAGAGAAAAAATATCTAACAAACTTTATTATAGTTTTCTTTATAGAGATGTAGAAAATCTAATAAGTAAGAATAGTGCCGAATACATTAGAAATTTTACTGAGGAAATCTTAACAAGTATTACATTTATTAACAGTTGCTTAAGAATAATTCTTGACTCAATATTGATACTAACTTTTTTGATATTTCTAATGTATTTTAATCCAATTATTACAGCAATTGTTTATATATTTTTTTCATTATTAGGTTTCATTTATTATAGTTTAGTTAAAAATAGATTATCGGATTGGGCTACTGTCAAATTAGAAAATAAAAAAAAAAAAATTCAATTTATCTCTGAAAGTTTTTCTGCAATTAAATCAATTAAAATTTTATCAAGAGAAACATTTTTTTTAAATAGATTTAAAAAACAAATTAAATCTATAAGTAGAATACAATTCAAAGTAGGTTTTTTAGGAGAATTACCAAGACATTTTTTTGAGTATATATTATTTATCAGTATTTTATTTTTATTTTTTTATTTAATTAAAAATGATTATTCAAGTGAGAATATTATTCAATTATTGTCTATTTATACCATCGCTGCTTTTAGACTCGTTCCTATATTAAATAGACTTTTAGGATATATGCAAAAACTCAAACATTCATACCCAAGTATAAAAAAATTAATTTTAGAGAATAATCAAAAAATTCTTTATAAAAAAGGAAAAATTAAAAAAATTAATTTTAAAACGAATATAAACTTAAATATAAAAAAATTTTCTTTTAATAATAAAGATTATTTGTTTAAAAACGTAAATATCGAAATAGAAAAAAACTCTCAAATTGGAATTATTGGAGAAAGTGGAAGTGGTAAAAGCACCATTGTAGATATTTTGTGTGGTTTTCAAAAAAATAAATTTTCAAAATTAAAAGTTGATGGTAAAGATATGTTTAGATCTAATAATCTTGAGAATTGGCAAAATTCTTTAGGTTATGTTCCACAGAATATTATTATATTAAATCAGTCACTGAGAGAAAATATTTTATTTGGTGCCGATGGAAATGACTTCAACGACAATGTTTTAAGCAATTTAATTAAAGAAGTAGATTTAGAAAAATTTTTTCAAAAATCTAAAATTGGCTTATCACAAATTTTAAAACAGGATGGACAAAATATATCAGGAGGCGAAAAACAAAGAATAGGAATAGCTAGAGCTTTAATTAACAATCCTGATTTAATAATATTAGATGAAGCTACTAGTGGATTAGATATTGAAACAGAAAATAATGTTCTGGATACTATAAAAAAAATAAACAAAACCTCTATAATAGTTTCTCATAGATTTAATGCTTTAAAAAATTGTGATAAGATATATTTGTTAAAAGATAAAGAGATTAAACTATTAAAAAATAATAAATTAAAAGAGTATTTTGAAAATCAAATATAAAATCTTAATTCCTGGTGGTACAGGTTTTTTAGGTTATCATTTATGCTTATTTTTTTTAAATAAGGGATGGAAAGTTTATTCAGTATCAAAAAACAAGCCTAAAAAAGATAGAAAAATCAAGGGTATAAAATATATTTTTTGTGATGTCGGGAATAAAAAGGAATTAAATTCAAAGCTAGATGATTATTATGATTATATCATTAATTTATCAGGTTATGTTGATCATTCTAAAAATATATCAATTATACAAACACACTTTTCAGGTTGTAAAAATTTAATAAATAAATTCAAAGAAAATAAGCCAAAAAAATTTGTTCAAATTGGATCAAGTATTGAGTATGGAAAACGAAGATCTCCTCATAAAGAAAATTTTTTTAAAATAAAAGATACCCTATCAGTCTATGGAAATGCGAAACTTAAAAGTACATTATTTTTATTATCTTTATTTAAAAAAAATACATATCCATTAACAATAATTAGGCCATATCTAGTATATGGACCAAATCAAGATAATAATAGAGTTATACCCTTTGTAATCAATAATTCCTTAAAAGGAAAAAAATTTGACTGCTCAGCAGGTAATCAAAAAAGAGATTTTTTATATATAGATGATTTTGTTCAAGTAATTTACAAATCTATAAAATCAAATAAAAATAATGGAGAAGTTATAAATATTGGCTCTCAAAAGCCTATAAAAATAAAAAATTTAATTCTTAAAATTGTTAGCCTAGTTGGAAAGGGAAAACCTAACTTTAGCAAGATAAGAATAAGAACTGATGAGCCAAATGAACTTTTTCCAGATATATCAAAAGCTAAAAATATATTAAATTGGTCTCCAAAAATAACTTTAAGTGTAGGTTTAAAGAAGACAATAAATTTTTATAAAAAAAATGGATAAAAAAGTTAGTGTAATTGTTAATTGCCATAATGGTCAGGAATACATGAATAAATGTATTGTTAGTATTCTTAATCAAAAATATGAAAATCTTGAAATTATTTTTTATGATAATTTTTCTAATGATAGAAGCAAAGAAATTATCTCAACTTTTATGGATAAAAGAGTAAAATATTTTTATTCAAATAATAAGTTATCTTTATATCAAGCTAGAAATAAAGCTTTAGAGCATGTATCGGGTAAAATAATTGCATTTTTAGATGTTGATGATTGGTGGGATGAAAATTATCTATCAAGCCGAGCCTTATTATTTAATGATGATAATCACGATTTTTTTTATTGTAACAGATATACTTTTTATCAAAAAATTAGAAAATTAGAAATATTCAGAAAATTAGATCTTCCAAATGGGAAAATATATAATCATTTAGCAAAAGGTTATTTTATTACTATTAGTGGCCTGATTATTAAAAAAGAAGTTTTTGATAAAGTTGGTTTGTTTAATAAAGAATTTAATATAATAGGCGACTTTGACTTAGTCATGAGAATGTCAAAAAAATTTAATGGCCATGGCACAAATGAACCATTGTTATTTTACAGGTATCATAAAAATAATTTTTCAAAAATAAATCTTGGAATGTTTTTTAAGGAATTTAATAAGTGGTTTAATGATCAGGTTAAACTAGAAGATAAAGATTTTTTAAATAATATTAAATATTTTGAAAAAAAATTATTTTCTTATGAAATTAAGAATCTTTTATTTAATAGTAGCAAAAATTTTTACCTTTTGCACAAGATCGTTAATCATCCTGATTTATTCGAAAAATTAAAATTTTTGATAGTATTTTTACTGCCAAAACAAGTTATTAATTATTTTAAAAAATGAATAAAAAAATTTTGATTATTTCAAATGATAAAATATTCATTGATAATGATAAAATTTCAACAGATAATAATGATACTATTAATATCATTGAAGGATTAGCAAAAAAAAATCAGTTAAGTTTTGTTTGTAGAAATGCAAAAAAAATTAGAAATTTTGTTTCAATAAAAAATAAATATAGAAAGTTTCAAAAAAAAAATTTTTTTAGTTTTAAAGATAATTTTAATAATTATAAAATTTTTATGATTTCAATTACCCCATTTAATCTTTTTGCATTAATTTTTATTAAAATATTTAACAGAAAAATTAAAGGTTATGTTTATCTCAGAAGTGATGGTCATAAAGAATATTTTTATAAATATGGTTTACCGGGACATTTTTTTTATAATTTAATGTTTAAAATTGTAACAAATTTCTTAAAAATTGTAGCAGTATCAAGACATTTATCGGGTTTAAAAGAAAATTATACTTTAATAAAACCCTCAGAAATTGAAAATAAATGGTTTTTAAAAAGAAAAAAGGCTGACCTTCACAAACCAAAATTACTTTATTTAGGCAGATATAAAAAAGAAAAAGGTGTTTTTTCTCTTATAAATATTTTTGATTCAATTAATTTTAATTTTGAACTAAATATTGTTGGGTTAAGAAAAAAAATCACATCACCAAATGATAAAGTTAAATTGTTTAATGAAGTCAATTCAACAAAAAAAATTATAAGTTTTTATGATAAATGTAATATATTTGTTCTTCCATCATATACAGAAGGTGCACCAAAAGTAATATTTGAAAGTTTAGCTCGATATAGACCAATAATAGTATTCGAAGAAATTAAGCATGTAAAAGAAAATTTTAGAGGCATCTTTGTTTGTAGGAGACAAGCTAAAGATTTTACTAATAAAGTTCGTTATATTATGAAAAATTATAAATACATTATTAAAGAAATAAAAAAAAATAAGATTTATACAAAAAAACAATTTCAAAATGAACTTAGTGAATTTTTCAATGAAAATTTTAAATAGTCAAAGTTTAACTTTATTACTATTTATAATACCTTTATCTTTTATTGCTGGTATTGCTGTTACGGAATTTTTTGTTTTTTTTTCCACAATATTATTTTTAGTCATCAATAAAGACAAATCTTTATTTTTTGATAAAAAAATAATATTTTTATTTTTATTTTCAGCTTATATTTTCACTAACGCTTATTTTAAAATTCCTGATGATTTAAAATTAGGATCAATCTTTTATTTCAGATATGTATTATTTTCTCTTGCAATTTTTTATTTTTGCAAACTATTTGATGATTCCAAAAATAAAAAATATTTTTTTTTGTTAATATTCTTTTTAATAATACTAATAATTGACTCTCTTTTTCAATTTTTTTATGGCTATAATACTTTGGGCTTTAAAATTACAGGTGACAGAGTTTCAAGTTTTTTTAATAATGAGCTAATTTTGGGAAGTTTTTTGGTTAGATTTATGCCTGTAATTTTATGGTTTATATTTTTTTTAAAAATAGATTTAAAAAAAAATATTATTTCTATTACAACTTTTTTTTCATTATATTTTATTACAATATATTTATCAGGTGGAAGAACATCTTTCTTTCTATCGCTTGTAATTATACTAGGGCTATTTATTATCATTAAAAATTTAAGAAGTATCTTATCATACTCGATTATAATTTTGATTTTTTTTATTTTTATTACTTCATACTTTAAAATAGGAAACGCAAATACTTTTAATAGAATTTTTGAAAAAACTTATAATCAAATAACAAAAATTGAAATTAATAAATCAGACACAAAAATTAAAAAAGAATTAAAAAAATTTAACATTTATTCTGAAGATCATGAGGGTCATATTTTATTAGCCTTACATCTGTTTGAAAAAAATAAAATATTTGGAATTGGACCCAAGGGATTTAGACATTATTGTAGAAAAGTAAACTATGCACCAAAAATTGGGATTTGCTCCACACATCCACACAATATATTAATTCAAATAGTTTTAGAACTTGGTCTGATTGGTTTAGCTTTTTATATTATTGCAGCAATATTTGTTTTATTTAACTTTTTTAAGTCAATTGTTAGACACAAGTTCAATTATGATTATTTAGCTTTTTACTCAATAACATTAGGTCTAATAATTAATCTATTCCCTTTTATTCCGGGTGGAAATTTTTTCAATAACTGGATTTCGATCATTCTATATTATAATATAGGCCTTTATCTATATTCGTATAAAAAATGTATTTTAAAATGATGAACTTATTTCTTGGATTAGTAATTTTAAATTGTTTACTTTTTATTAATTTAAAAAAACTATCCAATTTTATAAATGTTTTTGATAAGCCAGATAATAAATTAAAAAAACATACAGCAACTGTTCCGTTATTAGGTGGAATAATACTTGTTATTAATTTTTCCTTAATGATTTTATTTATATTTATTCTTGATTATAAGTTTTCATACAAAGAAATCTTTTTAAAACAATATACATCTATTTTTTTTTTCATTTTTTCATTTTTTATCTTAGGCATTATTGATGATAAATATAAGTTAAAACCAGAAAAAAGATTTTTTTTAAGTATTTTACTTTCAATAATAGTTTTAACTTTAAATAAAGATCTAATTATATCAGATGTTAAATTTTCATTTTATGAAAATCGTTTATTCTTTAATAATTACAGTTATTTATTCACTATTTTTTGTATCATAATTTTGATTAATGCTTTAAATTTTTATGATGGTATAAATGGTCAATCAATTTTATTTTTTCTTATTACTTTTAGCCAGATAGCTTATAACTCGCCTATATATGTTTTTTACATATTAATTATCTTAG
>Ga0307998_1000208_pt1 | contig 34012 bp, 27 predicted proteins | sample Davwhametageno37_FD_203147 | JGI IMG/M metagenome (GOLD analysis project Ga0307998, IMG submission 203147) | Marine microbial communities from Davis Island wharf, Antarctic Ocean - #37 | ecosystem: Environmental > Aquatic > Marine > Unclassified | place: Antarctic Ocean: Davis Island wharf... | reverse complement strand
GCTGACGAAACAGCAACTAGTGTCCATTTTCCGATGTCAGCAACTAGTCCGTCTGTGCCTGAAGCAAATGTTGCGGCAGAAGTATGAGACTCAGTACATTCGTAAATACTAGCACCGTATTTTACAATATTACCTACTGCGTATATCGTGCTTGTAGCCCAACCATTTTTCCAAACTTTACCTTCTGACTGTTTTTTCCATTTTGGTAATGCCGGTGTAACATCAGTACCTGCAAGATCATTATAAAATGTAGCGCCAGTGTGTGTTCGTAAAGCAACATATGTAAACCCTTGGTACTCGATCATATCATCAACGATATAGTCTGAGCCGCCTGTCCACGTGCCTTTCCAATTAAATCTTATTCTGCTTAGTTTAAATTCTGCCATTTTCTCAACCTTCTAAGTATTTATACACCCGTTGGGTATGTGTAATCTTCGTTAATTCGTGCTACTAAATTTCCGCTATCGTCAATATAGTAACTAATATTTCTGTTATCCCATCTAAATTGTTCATAATTTAAATTCTTATAAAGCCTCTCGTGGTTTACATTTCTTCCTTCAAAGAAATTTTCACCTTGATCAAAGTCTTCATAGTTATCTGTTGGATCGCCTTCAGCGTTAATTGCAATACTATCATGACTTGTAAGTTGATCAACTTTACCTACATACAATTCACCATCGTCTGTTCTACGCAATCCATAAAAATATCTTGCATCTGTTTGGTCAATCATGTTTTGTATGCTTTGACCTAGAAAGTTATCTGACATTATACAATCTCCACTAAGCTAAGAATCACATCAAGTGATTCAGTTGTATCCGACGTAACGTATAATACGTTACCTGCATCAAGAACAATTTTCTCACCCTTGCCAATCGGCTTCATTGCAGTGTTAGGAGGAATAGGCATCCCTTTAATTAGTACACCAATCGAACTTGCTTCGTCACCAACTTCAAGGGTAGCACTTACCATGCCACTTGTTAAATTAGCGATATTCATTCCGATAACAGTTGCACTAGTAGCGGCAGGAGTTGTATAAACTGCTACCCGGCTTGTGCCTACTTCTTTTCCTATGATATTTTTAAAATTCGTTGCCATCTTTTTTCCCTATAATAGTAATGCAAGTTTTATTGCAATTTCCTCTGCATCATTAAATGTAACAGCACCTGTAGCACCTGCAACCGAAACCCAGTTATTGCCGACATCGTATATTTCTACTCTGTCTTCAACTGTGTTATACCGCATCATTCCAAGTTCTGGACTAGGATGCCTGTTAGCGTTGTTACCAACAGGAATAACAAATCCGCCTGTTCCTTCAACTTTAAAGTATCCTGATCCTGCTTGTTTTAAAGTAGTAACAGCACCGTCTATAGTATTAGTTATCACATTTCCGTTAAAACTAAAGTTTTCAATTGTTACAAAACCACTGCCGTTTGCACGTAAAACTAAATCTTCGTTAGTAGTAATTGTTTCTAAAACATTATCGTGTATAGCAATGTCATCTACTTCAATTCTTGCTACGTTAAATCGTTCTGTATTTACATCAGCTACAAGCGAACCACCTGCATAAAATCTTAGTGTATTATCGTTGGCGCCCGGTGTTAACTCGGGTGTAATGTATGTATCTCTATCAACATCGTATACTCCGCCTAGTTGGATCCAGCTTCCGTCATATGCTTCAAACACACTAGTATCAGTGTTATATCTAATCATACCAGTAATTGGTGATCCAGGACGCTGTGCTGTTGTACCCTTAGGAAGTATTAATGCTCCTGTAGCATCGATTGTTACAGACTCACTACTTGGATCTAATATGATGTCGCCACTTAGGTTAGCAATAATGTTATCACTAAGTTGTAGTTGATCAATAATAACTTGGCCAACTCCGTTTGGTGTAACATTAATATCGCCATTACTTGCATTTGTAGTAATAGTATCGTTGTCAATAATAATATCATCGACAAATACCTTGCCAACATTTATTTCTGACCAATTAAGTAATGTTGTTCCTAACTTATATGTATCGTCAACATTTGGAACAATGTCACTGTCAATTCTTGCGTTGATATTAATTGTGTCAGTATCTTCGTCGCCGAGTGTAATATTTCCGCCAACTGTTACATTGCCAGTTACATCTAAGTTACCAGTAATATTAACGTTGTCTTGTAAATTAATGTTGCCTGTTGAACTGTTAATATTAATATCGCCGCTAGTACTACTAATAGTATTTCCGCTAACTCTAATATTTCCAGCTTCAACCTTTGTGCCATCAATAATCGTTGTGTTTGTACCGTCAGTAAACGTAATACCTTGGTTGTTATTAAATAAGAATTCTGCGTTAGTAAATGTTACTTCGCCTGTTTCTTGGTTAACTCTAAATAAATCGCCTACTCTAAAGTCACCTTTGTGGTCAACTGTACTAAAGTATATATTTGCATCGCTGTTAGCAACAACTTCGTTTGCTTGGATAACTTGAGTTACATCATTAGTAACGTCTTTACCTGTGCCAATGTAAGCTAAGTTCATCCCAATAGCATACACAATCGAACCACTGCCTGTTCCGTGAATACCGTAATTACCGTAAACACTTGCACTTGCAATACTTCTAATTTCACCACCAAAGTCTGAGTGATCAATAAATGTTAATGCTGAAGCAGTGCCGCCTCCGCTAAACTCAACGTCTTGAATAAATGTATCATTATCAACAAGTACTTGTGATCCACTGTCTTCGTCAAAATCTAATTTTAATACAGTGTATTGATCAACTATTGAAGCACTAGTTGGATTAGTAAATGCAGATGCTTGACCTGCTCCTTTTCTAACACGGAAGTCGTCAATACGTCCTGCAAAACCATTTACGCCTGCGTAGTCCGAACCAATAATTAATGGCTTAGTTGTTCCTAAATTAGTATTATTTGATGCAGTAGCTTGCTGTACTCCGTCAACAAAGAACTTAATTGTTGTACCAACTCGCGAAATCATAATATGATAAAAAGTAGTATTAATAAGTGTAATAGCCGGAGCCATAATTGAAGTAGTACCAATGTTAATTTTTGGAACTCTATCAACTGTGTAAAAATTTAATGCATTGTCAGTAGCCGAGCCTGCTCTAAAGTCAAACATCATTTCTGTACCAGTGTCATCTGAGATATAAATTACCCCTTCTACACTAAAGTCACCTGTGCCAAAGCCAAAATCACTTGCAGAAGTTAGTGAGAATCTATCGCCTGTGCCGTCAAATAATCCAATTCCTGTTCCAAACTTTATAGGAGATCCTGTAGAAACTTGAGCGTTACCAACTGCTGTAACAGTTTTCTTAGCTCTACTTAATGGCTTAATAAATCCAGTTGCTTTACCATCAATAATTACAGTATTAGTATCAATTGATTCAATTGCGGCTGTTGCTAATGTTGCACCGCCTGCGTCTTTAAGAACAATATTTTGCCCTGCGGCTACTGCTGTTCCAGCAAATCCGCTATATTTAATTTTTGTTTTTCCATCGCCTTTAAGTCCACTAGCACCCTCAAGTATTTCAATACCCTTGTCTGCAAAGTATGTAAAGCAATTTAACCATTCTACTCTTGCGCCATTAGTAACTTTAAGTCCACTAACTCCTGGAGTAATAAATGTTACACTGTGGAAAAGCATTGCGGCTTCTCTTGAATCTGAATGTGCAACTGCACCATCAATGAAACAACCTTTACCTGCGTCACCACTTGCAAATCCTCTTGGATCATCAGTACTAGTTGTTGTACCTTTTGTGATTACACTAACGTTTCTTACGTATGGTGATCTTTCATAAATTCTAACGTTGTTAGCAAAACGGAAACCGTGTCCTGTGTTTGCTCCGCTATTATAATAAAAATCTTTAAGTGTAACATCTTCAACTGCTGAGTCGCCTTGCATTAAAAATGCATCGTTGCTTTGTGTTCCACTTGTTGGAGAAATCTCAACTGCACGTAAACTGTGACCTCTTACTGTAACACCTTGTGGAACAGTTAATGGAAATGCTTCTTGATATTGTCCTGGATAAATGTAAACTGTATCGTGTAGCCCAGCAAGTTCTAAACCTTTTGCAATAGTCGCAACCGGATCTTGCGGGTGTGTTCCTGTTCTAGAATCACTACCGTTTGTAGCAACGTATATCAAATTGCCCGGAGTACTAATTAAATCAATAGCACCAAAGTCTAGGTCATTTGTTGTTAGTGTATTTGTTGTTACGTTAGCAAAGTTACCAGTTGCCCAACGCTTTGATGATGTACCGATATTGTACGTGTTGTCAACGTCTGGCATAATATCACTAGCAATATCTGCATTAATAAAAATGTTATCAGTGTCATCACTACCAATAGTAATATTGCCGTCTGCACTAATATTTCCAGTAGCATGTAGATTACCATTAACAGTAGTGTTACCAATAATGTTAATTTCACCAGTTCCGTTTGCACGAATAAACAAATCACTGTTAGTATTTGTGTTTTCAATAAAGTTGTTATTAAGTTCTAAGTCGCCTACAATAACTCTGTTACCAACAATAGTATTGTCAGCAGTAGCTATTGAAAATTCTTGTGCAGTAGTTGAAATAGTGCTAGTAGCACCGTTGATTGTTACATTACCTACTTGGAATGTAGTATTTGTAATTTCTAAGTCGGTAACTCTTGCAGTGCCTGCAATGTCTAATGCGTATTGAGGACTAGTGGTTTTTACACCGATTCGACGATTTGTTACATCTAAATATAAAAGGTCTGTCTCAAAGGCCAAATCCGTCCCATTACGTAGGAGGTTTTCCTTTAAGAGAGGACCCGATATGCGACCAATTGCCATCTTCTCTCCTTAATACGGGGATCCTGTCCCTCTAGCCTAAATTTACAGCTTTCACTCTTTGCTGGCTAACCACAGTTTGTCTCTGCAAAGAGTATAGTTGGTCTTCTTTGCATTACTATTATTTATACGATTTTGAAATTTAATCTAGTATAAGGTTGAATACGTATGCTAAATCTTCAACGTCGTCGGCTTCAATACTTTCAACTTCGCCAGCCGCATTAATCCACGCAGTTCCGTTCCATGTTTCAACATACTGTACTTGTGTATTGTAACGTGTGTGGCCAACTTCGGGCGATCCAGGTCTTGCGGCTGTATTACCTTGTGGTACAACCATACCGCTCGTATTCTCAATTTTTAAGAAAGATGTACCGCTAGGATTAGTTAAATTAATTATAAAATTACTACTAGTATTATTAAGTAACTCACTATCTCTAAATTTAAGAGTGTTAATAACAGTATGTCCTGTACCATTAGATCGTAATATACTATTACCATTAGCATCATCTGCTGATACAATAGCGCCGTCAATACTAAATTTACCCCCACTACTAAATCCATTTGATTCCAGCAATGTTCCGTTTAGTGTATGATTTGTTACGTTATTTGTAGTAAAGTTAAATTGGTTATTTGAAAGATCAAGGTATGTATTACGATCTGTATCGTATATTCCTGCTAAACTAATTGCGCCGCCGGTTTCGAGTCCTTCAAATGTGTTAAAAGTATTATTGTATCTCAGTCCTGCTTGTATTGCCGGACGTTGTGCTGTAGTACCTTTTGGAATTCTTAAATCTTTATTTGCACTTATACTTAAATTTTCGGTTGGTGCAAAATTAACATCGCGCTTTGTTCCGCCTAGATTATTTGTTACACTTGTCCAATAATCAATTGAAGGACTGTTTGTAATAGGCAAGTAGTATGATGCAGTGGTTGCTATTGATAATCCTGTTGGGTCAGCGTCATCTAATAATACACTAGTGTAGGGGTCCCATAAAGACCCAATAGTTGCCGATCTCCAAGTTAAACTTCCTGCCATAGTCGCTGTTAGCAAATATAAATATTCGTATACTAAGTCGTTATAACTTAGTCCAGTTGGGTCAGTATACCAAGCAAATGCTGGATAGTTATAACCAGCTTGTCCACCACCCTGATATCCGCCGCGAGCCGCGTCTAACGCCGTCGTAAGCGTACTTGATCTAGTTGTGCTTAGTGCTGGGTACAATCCGCTTATTCTTGGAATAAGCATGGTCTTTAATATTTTTTCACTAGCTAGGTCTCTATTAGAGCTTGCTCCGTCTCCTAAGAAATTATTCATTTCGCTTTCGTACACACCGAACGTTCTGTTTATAGCAAACGATCCAAATGTACTTGCTAATGATGTTTCTTCTGTTGAGTTAGCATACACAACAATACCGTACAATCCATCTGCAAACGTATTAAGTAGTGCTGTGTTTTCGACAACACCGTCAAAGTTATTATCAAGATAACTTGCTAACATATTTGCGGCATGCTTAATTGCGTTGTCAGATACTGTAGCAGTTCCTAATACCGGAATTCCAAATACTGTAGTATACTTAGGTAATTGAGTTTTAAAGGATGAATTGCCATTAAAAATTGCAGGTGTTGATAGTTCATAATCGTTAACAACAAACACACCGCTTGGACTAAACTTACCAATAATTTTATTATCTTCAAGTTCAATATTACTTACTCTAACTTTACCAGTTCCTAAAGCAGTAATATATAAGTCTGCATTTGATTCGTTTGTTGAAATTAATTGTGATGATATAGAAATGCTATTAATAACTGCTGTCGTTGCATTAAGTTCTTTCCAGCGATGTGTTGCTGTACCTAATACCAATCCTTCAGTTGACCCTGGTTCAAAGTTTTGACTAATGTTAGTATTGAAGTCAACAGTATCATTGCTATTATCGCCAATGGCACTAACTGCGCCACTTACACTTAAATTGCCTGATAATTCTACACTAGGTGCAAATACATTACCTTGGAATACAATATTTCCTACGCTGTTAAAGTTTATTTCGGATCTAGTTGTTTGTAAAATGTTTCCGTTAATTACAATATTATCTAAGTTTACTGTGCCAGGATTAATTGTAACAACATCATTTCCGTTTCTAATTTGTACTTGTGAGTTATTTGCAAAAATACTTTCAATGTCAAAGCTAGTTCTTTCGTTTTCTAAATCAACATGGAAGTTGTCACCGATTCTAAAGTTACCTTTATGATCTTGTCCTGTAAAGTAAACCGTTGCACTATTTAATTCTACTACTTCGTTTGCTTGTATTGCCAATGTATTATCATTAGTAACACTTTTCCCTGCACCAATATATGCAAAGTTATGATTAACCATGTATGCTAAACAACTAGCACCATCTGCTTCAATGCCTTTATTACCGTATACGTTAGCACTTGCAATAGTTCGTAGTTCAGCACCATAGACTGTAGTTCCGTCTTTTGCTGTTCTACCCGAACCCTGTGACATATAAATGCCCCTGTTAGCAAAGTAAGTAAAACTGTTGAGCCATTCTACTCTAACTCCGTTAGTCATTGTGATGGCATCAACGCCTGGCGTAATAAATGTTACACTATGGAATAACATACTTGCTGATATACTATTTTGATCAACAACTGCTCCGTCAACTAATGCTCCTTTACCAGCATCGCCGCTTGCAAATCCTCTTGGGTCGCTTGCACTTGTTGATGTGCCTTTAGTAAGAACTGTTACGTTTCTAATATAAGGGCTTCTTCCTGGCTCTTGTTCAAAAATAGTTGTTGTAAAATTAGTAACAAGTCTAAAACCGTAACCTGTATTGGCGCCACTGTTATAATAAAAATCTTTAATTGTTAAATTTTCAATCGTAACATCACTGTTAACTAAAAATGCATCATTACTTTGCGTTGCAGAAGTTGGAGAAATTTCAACTCCTCTAATGCTGTCACCTTGTATAGTAACGCCTTTTGCAACTGTTAACGGAAATGCTTCTTGATACTGTCCCGGATAAATGTAAATTAAATCACCATCGCCTGCTAGTGTTAATGCTTTAGCAATCGATGCAAATGGTCCACCTGGGTTTGTGCCTGTGTTAGTGTCAGCACCGTTATTACTACTAACATATATAATACCAACGTTTTTTGTTAATTCAATACCTTGATAAACTAGCCCATTTGCTTGTATGCTGTCTGCAATCAACTCCGTGACAGCAATTTTAAATCGCTTGTTAGGCCCAGTACTATCATCGTCTTTACCAATGTGAAATCTATCACTATCATCTGGTATTAAATCATTTTTAAATTCTGCTAAGAAACTTGCAGTGTCAGTACTATCGTCACCAATAGTAATCGATCCGCCACTGTATGTAATATTTCCAGTTGCATGTACATTACCTGTTACTGTTAGTGTATCGCCAGTTTCTAATTGAAGTCGCCTAGGAGCTGATGTAGGATAATATTTTTCAATATATGCTTTAAATGCACTAGTGTTAGCATGGTCTGCTAATGTTGAGGATGCAGGATATGCAACTCCACCAACAAATGCTGTATTCAGTGTTCCTAGTTTAAGAACGTCATCTGCTTGTATATCACCGTCACCGTCAAAGTCTAATGCCGCAAGCTCTTCTGCGTTCCAGTTGCCTGATTGTGATAATGATAATGCGTAATCAAACAACCTATTCATGTCATTAGGAGTACTACTTGCGCTAGTTATTGGTCCTGGGCTCCAGTAATTACCGTAGTTGCTGTTTGATTCCCAGGCTACAGTTTGTCCGTCGAGCACTTCTGATCGCAGACCAATGCCGCCGTTAGTTTGCAATGCTATAATGCCGTCGCCTTTAATTGCAAAATTATTACTGCCAATTCCGGTAGTAGTAATATACCCTTCAGCGTGTGTAGATTTTATAGTTACATCGCCACTTGCTTGACTTATACCAGTAGTTGCTAGTGTAATATCACCAACTTTAAAACTATTGCCAAAGACAATATCAGGATCACTATTACCTGATGCTGTACGTAACGTACCTGCGATTGTTAAATTTCTAGGAGTAGTAGTTGTGTTAATACCAAGAGTGTTATCTCTTTTTACAACTAAGAGGTTTGTGTCAAACGCAAGGTCTGCAAGTTCTCTTTGTAAATTGTCTTGTAATAACTGTCCACCAATGCGGGCGACTTGTGCCATGTGAATCCCTCTCTAATATTAATACTATTTATAGGAATTACTTGTCGAAGTTATGTAGTACTTGTACTGGTTTTCCTGTAGGAACTGCTGAACCAAACACAATGTACCAACCAGTAGCATAACCTGTAGGATTTTGTTCTAACACATAGTTAGTAGTTGCTAGTTGAAATACGTTTTCGATTGTAACTAATATATTGTTTTGTGAAATAGGCACAGGATAATACGAATCACCAGAGTTAAGTGGGCCAAACTTAGTTTCAGATCCGTCGCCGTTACCTAAATTCTGTTGTACAATAACAGTTGGTTCTCTAAATCTAATTGGTTTCCATGCACTATTTTGATAAACTTCAAAGTCACTAGTATCGGAGTTATAACGTAGCATGCCCTCAACACCTGTAGCAGGTCTTTGATTCTGTGTTCCTTTAGGAACAATAACAGCCTTGTTTGTATTAACACTAACTAATCCAAGTGTATCAACGTTAATACCCTTAGTGTCGGAGTTAATTCCCCTCGATGTAGTTTGTGCTTTAATAAATCTCATTTATACTTCCAAATAACTAATTGTTGCAACTAAGTTTGCAGGTGATTGGCTTGCTGTTATAATTTTGTCGCCTGCTTCTAGTACAAGTTTTTCTGTGTCAAAGGTAAAAGTGTCACCGCCTGCAATTTTAAGATTGTTTAAAATTTGGTTTGCGTTTGGATCTGAATTACCTTTTGTTTGTCCAGATGGTACTACGTGCAAATCTAATTGCGTATCGTTAGTTCCGCCTGTGTCTTCTGGTTGCGTATTACATACTAAAATAGTTGTAATTGCATATCGCTTGGATGCAGGCACCGTTAGTAGTGTTTTGTCTGCAATCGATATTTGTCCGTTTATAATAGCCATATTTCTCTTTCCTTAAAATAACATACTAAACATTAGTGATCTGTTAGTACTTATTAACTCGTCTTCGTAGTTGTTCTTATTTGTATAATATACTCCGGAGTTACCAAAGCCTGGATCTTTTCCGTATACTACTATATTATCTCCTGGAGTAAACGATGTAGCGTCACTCTGGATTGGCATTTTTAAAACACCATCGATAACAACAAATGAAGTTCCCGAACTACTCAGTGTTAAGTCTGTTGCACTAGTTACTGTGGATATTGTGTTATTTTCAAATACAATGTCTTCTATTTCAGTGCTTCCGCTTTTAAATAACGCAACTTCAGTTCCGTCAATTGACACTCTAAACGCACTAACGCCCGCATCTAATCCCGAATCATACAAGTTAAGTGCAGAATCTCCACGTTGAATACTTTGAATAGTAATTGTTTGAATACCAGTTGTAACTGTGTCGTCTACATACTTTTTATTTGGAATGTCATCGTCGTCTGTTACTTGATTTTCATAGTCAGCTGTACCACTTACGCTAATTACACCCGTGCCTGAGTTAATTAAAAATAAGTCGCCGCCTGCTGTTGTAATGGCGTTTGTACGTAATCCAATAATAGCATTGTCTGCTGTTTTTAAAACAAACGTACCTGATTTAACAGTCTGCGTAATAGGATCGTTAAAAGAAATATCTTCATCAAATACAAGTAATGCATCTGTAAGACTTCCTCTATCAATTTGAATTCCTGCTTGATTTAAGGTAACGCCTGCGCCGGATTCATTTTTATTTAATGTAATAATATTATCAACTAGATCTAACTGTTGGGAGCTAACTGTAGTAGTTTCTCCGTTTATCTGTAGATCGCCGGTTATAACAACCGTGCCAGCTTGTGCTCCAGTGTCAAAGGTAATTGTATTACCGCTTGCTACTCTAGCTACATAGTTTCCTGTATTAACATTTAAAATCTTTGACATTTATAATTTCCTTAAACTGTTGTGGGGAACTTGCCCCCACAACATTCTTATCTTAAATTAAGATGCTTGTGCGTCAACTACAACACCACCAGTTTCAGTAGCCGCTTTAGTTGCTACACCACCTGATGTATAACCAGTAAAGCTGGTACTATTAACCCCTGATAATTGAAAAGCATTAGTTGTTTTACCAGCTACTGTGTATGCAGTTTCAAGGTTAAGCTCAACCATTCCAACTACGCCACGGATAGATACTTTATCTCCGTTGCTAAAGCCGTGTCCAGTTGCTGTGATAACACATGGATTTGCCGCTGTTGCACCTGAAATAACTTTTTCAACTGCGGCCGAAGTACCTGTAGCTGTTCTTGCCCACTTGTGATTAGATGCACCTTCAAGTTGCATTTTTCTGTTCATTAGTTTAGTAACTTGCTTAGTAACACCGTCACTGTCAGTTACGTTAATGCAGAATTCACTTGCGCCTAATGCCGCAATTGACTTGTTAACAAGTGTACAAGTTTCTGTTTTAGTTCCATCAGTTACAATAAATTTGTTTGTTGATCTTTGTGACACAATATGTGACTCAGTAGTAATTTCCCCGCCAGCCGCAAATTTAACTGCTGTTACTTGAATTTTACCTGCTCCATCACCGATGTGCTTTTTATTAATTGGTCTTCCCATTTGTTTTCTCCTTATGTAAGACGTTCTAGGTCTACGCTGTGGGTACAGCATAAGTCCTCATCATTGAGGTTCTCTCTATGACAATGTATTTATCAAAGTGGAACTCAAGTCAAAAAAATAGGCCCCCTAAAGGGCCTATTTTAATTTCTATCTACTAAGAAACAACTTAGCTGAATGTTACGTTGGAAATACTTACTCTTCCAAGGTAGTCAGCCGCGTTACCAAGTGAACTAGCAACGTTTGATAATTCAACGTAGCCGTAACGTGTCATGAACGATACAACAGGCTCAAATGTGCCTGGATCCAATACAACACCACTTGACATTAGTGGAATATAAGGAGCGTAGAACGCTGGTGCGTCTGATTCGCTTGATCCTTTAAATCCAACTAGTACGTCAGTTGCGTCTGAAGCATATGCGTCAACGTATACTTTCATTGCACCGTTTAAAGTACCAACCATTTTAGTGTTAGTTGGAGCTTCAAAAGTACCTTCAGTTGTACGTGCAAATGCACTTGTTGTTGCAGACTGTAGGATAGTTAATGCAAATGGTGAAACCACTGCATAGTTACCTGCACCGCGACGTGTACGTGCCGCAATCTTGTTAGCAACTCTGTTGATCATAACAGCTAATGCCGCATGCTCATCACCAACAAAAGTAGCAGTGCCACTTACGCCAGCTTGGTCGAATTGCACGTCTGATTCTGCAGAGCCAGCTAAACTACGTAAAGAAGCTAAGATTTCTTGGTCGATTTCAGCAGTAATTTCTTGTGCTAATGCCGCCATGATTTCAGCTTCGATGTCGATGCCTTGCTGTGCTTGTGCATCTTGAGCCGCTTCAAATGTCCAACGAGCACTTAACTTACGTGTCTTCGCTTCCACTGTCTGCTTCAAGATTTGAATTGACAAACGCTTGCCTGCCGCACCTTCAAGTGTTGCTGTTGCATCTGCTTTGTCGGTAGAACCGCCGCCACTGTAGCCAGCACCAATTTTGAACGGTGATAGTGCTTCTTCGCCTGCAACTACATCATCTAATGTATCCGCATAACGAACTCTTAATGTGTGGATCTGACCCACGGGACCTGTCATAGGCTGTACACCAACTAATTCGTTGGCAATAACAGTCGGCATAACACGTCTGATTACTGGTAGGATAACTCTGTTAAGAGTTGCAACATTACCTGCTGAAGATGCACCCGCTGTGGCTGTCTCTGCTAAATACCTTTTGGTATTCTCAAGAGTCACGCCCATTACGGCTTTCTTATTGCCTGTTAGGCCTTCAAGAAGTGCAGTCTTTGTATCCTGCCAGCGACTTTCTAATAGTTCTGACATTTCATTCTCCTTATTTCAATCCTGCAAGGCGTCTAATATCAACTACGTTATCCGTAGCTAATGGGCTTGCATCTATGTCATTTGTTTGTTTATTGCCTGTGATTTGTGTGCCTTCAGTAAGTGTTGCCTTGGTCTTCTTCGCTGGAGTGCTTCCTGCAATTACGCTAGGCATGTACTTATCGAACGACTTTTGTAGTCTATCGGTTTGTACAGATTCCAGCAAGTCCGCCATGATATCTCTTTGACCTTCGTTTAAAGGTGAAAGTAATTCATTCATAGTTTCCTTACGTATCGCGTTGTTAGTAGCTTGTTTAATTTCAGCATTTTTGCTTTCAACTAGACTTACTGCTTGTCCTGCGATCTTTTTAGCTTCAGCTAATTGTTTATCTTTCAACCCAACTACTTTAAGTAGTTTTGCAGATTCAGATTTTTCATTAAGATAGCTGTTAGTATATTCTGATGCAAAAGATTCAAAAATCTTACGTCCAAAATCATTCTTACGTGCTGTATCAATGTCCTCTTTAAGTTGAGTCATTTCTTTGTTAAGACCTTTCTCAACTGTCTCTGCAACAATCTTTGTTGCGTCTGTGATAAACTTAGTTTTAACTTTAGCTAGATGTGTTTTAGCTTCACGTACAAGTTTTACCTTGGTTTCAGCTAAATCTTTTTTATCTTCGTAAAACTCTGCAATTTCTTTTGATAATCCATCAATAACAAAATTCTCAAGTTTGGAAAATTTACTTGCCATAGCTTTCTGATCTTCGTGTAGCTCGCCAATTTCTTTGCCCAACTGTTGCGTCACAAATTTTTGCATTAGTCCTGCGTTTTCACGCATTGCTACTGCATATTTTGCTCTTGCTTCAGCTAGTTTTTGACGGTCATCTGCGAATTCAGTAATCTCTTCGCCGAGTTTTTCTTCTAACATTGTATCAATAGCTTCCACCATTGATGCTTTGTCATGCTCATATTTCTGAGCGAACTCTTCGCGAAGTTCAGCAGTAGCTTGCATACGATTCTCTTGAATCTTCTGCTCCCAAGCTCCTTCGATTTCTGCTCTGATTTCTTCTGAAACAACATTGTTTTCAAAGAGTGTCTTCAGTGCATCTAACATTCTTTTCTCCTTGTTAGCGGAGACCGCTGATAATATTCACCAACGATTCCTTTAGGTATTTCTGTGCCTTTGCATCGCCCTGTAATTCTTGAGCCATATTGATTGCCTTATACCCACCACGAGTATTCATTAAGTGTTCGTAAATTGGAGTTGGGTACGCTCCAGGAGCACTTGGTTGGGCAACGGCGTCAACTGTAATAATTTCAAATTCGCTGACCTCGCCACTTCCATCGTCTTTCACATTTCCTGAACCCCTAGATGAAACACCTAGTTTAACGTTGCTCTCAAGCATTGTTTTAACTAGCTGTCCCATCGGAGTTGGAATTACTTTCAACTTACCATAACCATTTGGGCCATCCATCCACATTTCTGTAATCATATGACTTACACGGTCAAGGTTAATATTAAGGCCTTCAGGATGATCAACTTCACCTAGTACACTATATCCACCTTTGATTTGATCGTTGAGCGTGTTGACAGCTCTACTAATCTCACTTACAGGATAAACACGTTGGTTGGCGTTACGAACACCTCCCTGAATGCAAATACCCTTGAGATACAAGTCTTTTCCACCTGCATCATTTTCAGTAGTCTCGACGACCATCTTTGCCTGGTCGAATGATAGTGTTTCAGTTAAATTAAACATCTTATTCATCTGAGTTCCTTATTACTTGCCAACAACACTTTTAGTGTTAGCGGCCTTTTCACCTGTAGCAGGTGCTTTAGCGTTTGACATTGACTTAGAAGCTTTTCCGCCTGGTACGTTTACGTTCCCTGCATTATCTTCTTTAGCTGACATTGCTGAGCCTGCTTCACTACCTGTACCGCCTTTTGCGATATTAGCAGTTGTGCCACCCATGTCATTTTTGCTTGCAACTGGTGATGTAGCTTTGTTATCTTCACCTGTTGGTGCTGATACTTTTTCTACGTACTCACGCATTTGTTCGCCTTCAGTCTTTGTACCTTCATAAGCCGGTACTTCATCGCTAAGTTCGGAAGTTTCATAAGACTCTTCCTGCTCATCTTCATCACCTTCTTCATCATCATCCATATCCATGTCAGCTTCGTCGTCGCCAGCTTCTTCGCTGTCGTCTTCGCCGCTCATCATTTTTTCAAATTCTGCTTTAAGGTCATCAAGTGCATCTTCTAGGTCAACTACACGATCTTCAACATCTGCATCGTCCATTTCGTCGCCCATATCCATTTCATCACCATTGGCTTCAATGTCGCCTAGCATATCGTCTGTAGCGTCACCGCCCATTGGATCTGCTTCTGGTGTGAATTCTCCGAAGTTTTCTTCAACTTCTTCGTCGGTAGTTTCGTCAAGATCTTCGTCATCTGAAGCTTCATCTACTTCTTCGTCAGTTGCTTCATCAACTTCTTCATCTGTAGTTTCATCAACTTCTTCGTCAGTTGCTTCGTCTACTTCAAGATCTTCTAAATCTGTTTCTAGCATCTTTTCGTAGATACCACGTGATTTTTCAATCACAAATTCGTGGAAAAGCTCATCGGCTCCCGCACGATCGTTATTAACTAATTTTTCAAGCATTTGCTCGAGTTTGTTATCTGCCATTTGTTCTCTCCTATAATTTAAGTTTCGTAAGGCTGTCTAATATTATTTACATAATGATCAGAAAATACACGGTAAACGGCCTCATTACGAGTCGTTTTGAAATAAACCGTCTAAAAATCATAATATCTTTTAAATTCGCTAACTGTTATGTGTGACAAATTCGTACATTTTTTTAATTGCTTAGGTACAAAGTCGTCGTTATCTGCTACTATTCTAATAAATTTCTTGCCTTGATGTGCATCACAAGTTGATGCTGTTTGCCTTTCCCAGTTACCAAAATAAGTTGCAGGCTCACCTTGTTTTTTATAATTGTGTGTTCCTGCGTATAAGTTATTTACCTTTGTGCGGTTCCCCACATCGTCCTTTGTGCCATGAAAGTCAAAACCTAAGATGTATATAGTATCATGTGCGTGTGTACTTGCTAACCATAATGCTGTAGGACCACTGCTCCATCCTTTTGCTGGTTGAAAAAAATTAAATCCTTGCATGCCACTGTATTGCTTATTTGGATTTGTCCATACTGGATGATTCATCTGATACTTAGCATGGTTAATTTCTAAAATCATCTTTACATCTACAGCAACCAAGTAGTCAGGCTCAAATGTACGAAATACTGCATTACATGCATATACTTTTCCGTATTTTTTTAAAGAGTGCAGTTCAAGGTCTTTACGGCTAGTGCCATTACCTATTACGAAAGCAACGGTCATTTAAAATCCTATATTTCAGGCTGTGCTTGGATACCATACATTTGGCGTACAAATGATAATTCTTTTTGTTTCTCTTCGGCATGCATTTCTGAACCCCTACGTGCTTTATTGATCTGTTTTAATGTAAGCCGTGTTTTACGTGTGTCGTCACGATTAACAATGCTCTTGTCATCAGTAGCATCGTAGGACTTGTCCTCAGTGGGCTCAAGTGTTTCTTTATCAAAATAAAATAGTTCACGTAGTATCATAATGTTATTTATGCCTCTGCCGGGGCTTCTGGTGCCGGGGTGGTTACTGAGTCAGGACCTTCGCCTGCTCCAACAATTTCGCCGCCTTCGCCGCCTTCAAGTTCATCAACGCTTGCATCTAAGTCTGCATCCATGCCAGCACCTGTAATACCTGCGCCACGCATTTCGCCTGCCGCATCAGTAGGTGATGTTGTGATTAACTCATCGTTCTCTTCTTTCCAGTAACGTTCATTTTCTGCAACTTCTGAATCGCTCATTCCTAAGAAACGTTTCATTGCATATCTATTACTAATAAACGGAATAGTTTGTATTTGTGCAAATGTACCAATACGCTGATTATCTAATTCACTTTGTCTGTAACTTGCAAAGTTTTGTGGTGGTTGGAATAAAAGATCAAACATTGCAATGTCAACGTTAATACCCTTTTCAATTAGATAGCGTTTAAACTCTTGGTTAAACACTTCTGCAATTAGATTTTGTAAACGTTCGCAATACTTGTTAAAGCGTAGTTCTTGAATATATGCTGTACCCACTCTACCATCACTAATTTGTGCGCCAACGTCATCTTGTGCCGCGGCTGGTAAGTAACTACTTGGAATACGCAATCCTCTAACAAGTTTGTTAGTAAAGTATTTTAGATCGTCAATCTCACCTAAGTTAGTTCCGCCTGGCAGTGTTTCAACTTTAGAACCTCTACCTTCAGCAGTTTGTGGGAAGAAGTAATCTTCGTTAGTTGACAAAGGGTTATAAGCTGAGTCTATGACTGATGTTCCGCCGCCTGTCTTCGATGGGATTCGCCTTTGATGAATTTCCGTTTTAACACGCTCAACAAATTGCATAGCAAGGTGTGATGGCATGTTGCCCACATCAACGTAGAATACTCTTCTTTCCGGAGCTCGTTGTGTACGATAGATAATAATCGCATCTTCAAGCAATTCTTTTTGTTTGTATACTTTAAAGATACCTTCAAGTAAACTGTTACCAAAGGGTGCATTGTTGTCTAACCCTTCTGATAAACTTAGGTGTACCATATGTGCGGCATCAACTGCAATTTCTTTTGTTTTGTCATGCCCAAATCTACCAGCACTTGAACCAGAGGTTTGTGTGTTGCCAACCATACCTCTAACGCCACCTGTTAAATATCCGTCTCCGCCACCAGTTGCATTACCGTTTGTTTGGAAAGGAGTTGTAGCTACGTTGTCAATAAAATTTAAGTTAATATCTCTTACAATATATTGTTCAGGAGTTTTACCTTCTGATTCATTAACAATAATACTTGAAACTTTTGCAGGATCAACGTGATGCCATTTTGCGGTTTCTGGATCTCTAATAAAAAATGCATCGCCGTATTTAAAAACATTACGAACAATTCTAAACATACGTGTACCAAAGTTATTCATTTTAGTCCACTGTTGTAAGTATTGCTCAAGTACTTTAACTTCTGAGTTGGTTGCTATTTTCTTAAAATCAATACTAAAACTTGTTTTATTGATTGGATTCTGTTGTGAGCAAAATTCAGCAAGAATATCTAGTGCCGCATTTACTTCACTATCTTGATCCATAGTATTGTATTGACCGTAACGCTCAACTCTGTTAGGAGCGCCTGTGTAAACATCTGGAAGAAAACTGGAGTAATTAGACCTTGCTGGTCCGGGTTGCTGGCCTTGTCCCATACTTAACGGGCTACGTGTACCTGCGTCACCTTCAACTGGTGTAAAATATCTTTTCCAACTCATGTTTCGTTTTCCTAAATTAGTATACTATTGCAAATTGCCTTTAAGCTCTCTAGTTGCTGTAGTGTTCTTTTTAAATTCGTCTTTTAACTCGTCTATCTTAGTACTTAGCTTATCCCACCAACTATCACCCTCTGCTTCTGGAGTAGTTGTTGATCCGCTAGTATTTGATGATGTTGTTGATCCGCTGGTGTCTGGTGCTGTTACTGGTACTGTTACTTCTGGATTAGATGTAGTTGTACTTGGTTCTGAAGCTGTTGGGCCTGCCGCTAACTTATTTTTAACCCAGTCTGGGGTCCAGCTAGGTAATGACTTTAATAGCCAGGCTTTAATATTTTCCCAATTAAATATACTCGAAACGCCTTCTACTATAGTGTTAAACTTCTCACTAATACTTTTACCTAGTTCAGATGCGCTAAATTTGTCTTTGATTCCTTCCCAATCAAACACTGAAGCAATACCTGCAAATAGCAAAGTAGCTATTTTAACCCAAGGATTTAACGTGGCTAACATTTTAACTATTAACGTAGTAATTCCTAATCCAATAGCTACCCATCCTAAGTTTTCAAATATTGAGCTAAACGCACTACTCAGTAATGGCTTTATTGTATCTATGAATAACTTTTTAGGATCAGTGAATAACTTTTCAAAGAAATCTTTAATAGCAGGTTTGTATTTTGTCCACAGATCACTAAGTGTTGAAAACATACTTGACATTGTTGATATTATGCCGCCTTCACGTTTACCAGTACGTCCACCTGATCCACTTGGTGATCCTTCATATGCCTTTTTGCCCATAAACATATCAGTTATAGATGCTATGAATTTAGTAACTCCATTTTTCATCATAGTTAAGCCATCACCCTTTAGCCATTCCCATGTTTTTGTAATAGATGGTAATACGTTGTCTGTAAATTCTGTAGATAATTTATCAAACATAGTTTTAGCTTCTTCACCTGACGGAATTAAATTAGCAATCATATCGCTTGCATCTTTAAAGATTCCACTGTCAACAAACGCGGCTTGTATTTTACCTTGAATAGTTGCAACTGTTTCAGCAAAGGTCATTAGTTTTCCGGTAAGTTCATCACGTGCACCTTGTTCTTTATCTGTAGCACCTTTTTGTGTTGTTTGTGCTACTTGAAGTTGGCCGGTCATATTGAGCATTTCTGCTGTTGGGCCACCCATTGCCAACGCGGCCTGTGTACCTGCATCGCCTAATGATTTCGCAAATTTCATACCGTCCTTGCCAACATTTACAGCAAACGCCGCGGCTTGTTCAGCAGTCATATTCTGTACGTTTTGTGCTTGTGTTCTAAACGTTTCGTTGTTGGCCATTAACTGTTGTGTAAGTGGATCGTTAGCAACTCCGTCAGCCATATCTAATAGTGCGGCTTCAAGTTGTGGAGATGTTGCAGACAGTTGCTGTAATCGTAAGCCAAACTCTTCACCGTGTTTATTAATAGCCATTTGTCTACGAATGTCTAAATTCTTTGACTTCATTTCTGCTTCTAAATCTTTACGACTCTTACCAGTAAGTCTAGATATTTTATCTAGTTCGCTTGAATATTTTAATGAACCATCAATTAATTGTTTATTGGTCATGTTCGATCTGCGACCTGACACTTGCATCATTTCGCTGTAGCTAAGAAAGTTTTCGTTTAGGTCTTGGCTTGTGAAACCTAATTCCATCATTCGTTGCCCAATTGGACTTTGTCTTAATTCTTTTGACAACCCTGCAAATCGTTTGGCACCATCTTGTACAGTGCCGCCGAAGATACGCATTCCTACAGTGTTTTCTGCTATCAGCGCCGCAAAGTCTCTTTGTGGTATTGCCGCCTCACCTGCAATTTTAGTTAACTCAAACATATTATTACCAAAGCCGGCACCAATAGTTGATAACTCTCTAAATGTTCCTGCTTGTTGATCAAGTACATTAGTTAACGAAGCAAGTCCAGGAATTGGAAGGTGTTGAGCAAAATCTGTTAGTTGTTGTCCGCCAAATGCTAGTTCTTTTGCTAAACCTGGCAGTGTACCAACTACTGCACCGATGCCTGCTAATAGTCCGTTAAGTGCTCCGCCTATTACGCCTGTTAATGCGCCGCCAAAGGCTTTAACAGCACCTGTTGATTCTTTAGTTGCGGCAGTGTTTTTCTTTTTAGATTCAGTGTTTTTCTTATCACCATTGTCAGTTGGTGCGTTAGGGACACCTTTCCCTGCAAGAAGTTTAGCAATTTCTTTAAGCGTAGATTCAGAAGCCGCATTATTAGCAGTAATTTCTCCTAATCCAGGAATATCTATTTTTACGTCGGCCATATATTAAGTACTCACATTATCGGTAGCCATAAATATATACGAGCTACACTACAATAGTATTTAGCAGGAGATATAAACATGGTAGATAATAACTTCCCACAAAGCATGGGACAACCGGGTATTCCGATGGGACAACCCGTACAACCAGCTGGAAATCCGCTGGCAAAACACTTACGACAACCTAAGATTTACATCAAATTGCCAAGTAACGGTGAGTACTGGCCACAAGCGGCATTGAAAAAAGTAGAAAATGGTGAGTATCCAGTATATGCGATGACAGCCAAAGATGAAATTACAATGAAGACTCCAGATGCGTTATTAAATGGGCAAGCAACTGTTGATGTGATTCAAAGTTGTTTTCCTAATGTCATTGATGCTTGGCAGTGTCCATCGATTGACCTTGATGCAATTTTAGTTGCAATTAGAATGGCAAGTTACGGCGAAACAATTGATATGTCAGCAATGGTTCCACAAACAGAAATTACTAAGGACTTTCAACTCGATCTACAGACAATCCTTGACAATTTAACTAACACAGTATACGAAGATACATTTTCAATTCCTGGATTTAGAGTTCAAATTGTACCTATTACATATAGACATGCAACTCAACAAGCTATCAAGGCTTTTGAAGAACAGCGTATCTTTGCTACAGTTAACGATGATGGGCTTACTGAAGAGGTAAAATTAGAACGTTTTTCAAAGAGTTTCAGTAAACTAACTGATATTAATATCAATGTAGTTGTTAATAGCGTAGTTGCCATTCAGCCAGAAGGTGATGAGGTTGCAGTAACTAACAAAAATCATCTAAGAGAATTTATTGAAGGTGCAGAAGCTGGTGTGTTTAATGCTATACAAGCACATATTGCAAAGCAAAAAGATAATTTCCAGCAAAAGCCTATTAAGATGGAAGCTACTGCTGAGGAGATGGAAGCAGGTGCTCCGGCAACTTATGATCTTCCGATTACATTTGATCAATCAAATTTTTTCGGCTCCGGATCTTAACATGGCCCCTCGATAAAATCCTATCCGAGGTTAAGGTCCTAGAAGGTGATGTTAAAGAAATAAAATCAGGCTTATTGAAAATAACCTGGTGGATGCGTGGAGGTATTACTCTAGCAGAAGCATATTATCTGACAGTCGAAGACAGAGAATTAATCAACGATATCATTACAGAGAATTTAGAAACTGCTAAAAAGATTAATCAACCTTTTTGGTAATTAGAGTTCTTCGCCGCCTTTGTAAACTGTATACCCGGCTTTCTTAACTGCCGCAATTTCTTTGTTTACATTTGGTGCTTTTTTACCCTTAGGCGCTTTTGCCTTTGCTTGTGTAGCATTATCTGCACTACTTGAGTCTGGTGCATCAGCATAAGCACTTTTTTCAGCACCCTTACCAGCGTTTGCGGCCATACCTTGTTGTACAAACTTCTTAATAGCTTTCATTACCATAGTTTTATCAAGTACTGCATCAGCTTCCATAATTGAGGCTTCACTATACATACTTGCGCCTAACTTTGTAAACTTTCCAGCTTTACTACGTCCTACAGTAACTTTACTTGGATCAACGATTGGTTCACCGGCTCCAGTTTTACCGATACCAGTGTCTTGAGGAGTAACTCGTTGCTTTAATGCCTTAGCCGCACTAGCTACTTTACTAGCACCACTCTTTGCTACGCCTGCAACAGCTTTTGAACCTGCCGCAACTGCACCGCCTGCTACTGCCGCGCCTTTAGCTACTTTTTTACCAGCTTTAGCGGCTTTCCTGCTAAAACTTGGATCTGAATTAATATAAGCCATTACAGCTTTTGGTGAACTAACAAAGCCTTTGTTAACTAAAAATTTACCTAGTGCTTGTGCTGTCATTTCTCCAGACGGAGAGTTCTTTGAAATAGCATAAAAGTCTTTAAAAATGTTTTTTGCTTCGCGTTCAACCTCTACATCTAACTGTGCGGCTTTACCACTAGCTGTGTTCTTGCCCAATGTACGTTTTGCAAATCGTAATGGTCCTTCGTCAACTGATGTGTCAATTTTTTTAGATTCAGTTAATACGTCAAATACTTTCATGTGTTCACTCCTGATTATTAATATTTATGCTTTCCAAACAATTATCATCGTTAAACGAGTATCATCAATAAGAATAATTAAAGTTTGCTTTAATAATATATTTATTGTTTATGCGTTAACTTCGTTAACACAAGTTATCGCTAACGCTCAAACTACATATACTTCGTATAAGTTAAATGATTAATATGATATTATAATAGCATTATTACGAATGTAATAATGTTTTAACTTCATGTAGATTGTTTTAGTCAGACGGAACCTGTTACGGCCCCGTCGTCTTTGAAGAAAAACTTCATGTGAGTTCGTCACAGCCAAGACATTGGAAATAGGTATTTGTTTATACACAAGTTTGATGGGCTCTGATCTTTCCCAACCTACATCGACATTATGTACAATATAATATACATTAAGCTAGTTAATGTACAATATAGTATACAATATTCCCTCGCTTCGTTCCTGGTGCTAAAGGGTTTTTACAAACTATGTTGTGTTTTTCAACTGCCAACAAGCAATCTATATCAACCAGTGAGCCCAATTTGTTTGGTGGCTTCCTACCTCTGGGTAGTCGATCAATATGTACGTGTGCTTCTATACGAGAGCTTTTTCCACAGCGGTATTACTAAACTGGCCCGCCAACCTTATGTGTTGGAATGTTTTGCCTGTAAGTGTTCTTTAAGAATTTTTGATCCGCCAACTCTAACATTAATAATACCATTGTAGTATTGATCTGTTTCGAGTACTCTACGTTCAAACTGCTCTCGTGCCTCTAAGTAACTTGCTATGCCTCTGCTAGGACAAATATGGATAATTTCTCTTATAAAATTATCTTCGCCTAACTCTAAAACGTCTGCATTAAGTCTGTCACTGGAACCGTAATAGGTTTGCCAATCACTTTCTTTAGTGCTACGTCTTTTGTTTTTTTTGCCTTTGAGTGGTTGTTTTGTTACTTTAAATTTTGCTAGTTTTTTGCCTACGTACATCATGCCATTGGATTTATTTGTTATCAAGTATACAAAAGCTTCACAACCTTCTGGTAGTTCGTCTATTGTGTTACCTTGATAAGTCCATTGCATCAAGTACTTACCGTTGCCTGTGTTATTATGCCTAAGTCTTGGAATTATGCTTGTCGTGTATCTCATCCATACGAAGTTTGGCAAGAGAGCGTATCTCTCTTAACCATCTTCTTGACTCTCTATGAGTCCGTACAGAGTTTCTTGCCTCAAACTTTTCGTTTGCCTTAAAATAAGCCATATAAGCCTTAGTTAATTTGTCGTGTGTATCGTCGTCATTCATTGTGTACTTCTACATCGTTCTCATAATTTGTAAATCCGTTTTCTTTGATTACTTTAAGAACATGTGTAACTCTTCCTACTAATTCATCTTTGTGTGAGATAAGATAAACGTTTTTGTCACGTTCTCTCCCCATTTTCTTAAGAACACTCAGTGCATTTTCAACGCCTGCTGTGTCCATACCGCTATCAATCAGCTCGTCGATAAACAACAAGTTAATGTTTTGATATAGACTTTCCCAAACATCACGGAATGCAAAGCTCATACCAAGTATAAGTCTGTTACGTTCGCCTCTTGACAAGTTATCAAAGTCTAGGTCTTGTCCTAGCTGTGTAATCTCAACGTTCAAATCGTTTTGGAATACAACTTGATGTGGTAATCCTAGCTTATCAAGATAGTTAGTAAGTCTGTTGTTTAAGTATGCTAAATTCTGATCAATAATTTTCTTACGAATAAAGCTATCTTTGTTAGTTAAGAGTTTTAACAAGAAGTCTTGATGATCTTTAAGACTTGTTAAGTCATTAACAACTGACCAATTAATTTCCTGCATAGCACTATTGTTTAGTTCGTCAATTTGTGCTTGATACGGATCAGCATCGGTTTCTTTACTAGATAATGCTTGCTTCAATCCATCAACATTTTGACGATGCTCGTATGCTTCCTTAGCAGTTTCGTAAAACGTAGTAGGTTTGCCGTTAATGTCACCAATTTCTCCAAGTGCTACTGTTACGCTAGTAACCTTAGTTGCAATCTCTGCTTGATATGCAATAGCATCAGCAAGTTCTTTAGATTTACGCTCTGCAATCTCTGCTTTTTTATCTGCATGTAGTTCTTGACCACAGGTATAACACGTTGCATCATCTAAATTTACAATGTCTTGTTTTGCTTTTTCAACAGACTTATCAGCACGTACTAGTGCAGGTTCTAGTGTACTAAGTTCTTTTTTAAGACCCATTATAGCATTGTTATGTTCTGACCAATTTGATAATTTTTCATGCAGATCTAGTTCAGTATCGATGTCTAAATGTTCTAGTTGATCAATTCCTGTTTGCAACTTAATGACGTCTTGATCTTTTTTAGCAATCCATGCACGTTGGGTACGTTGTAAACTTTCAACAGTTCCGCCAATCTTTTCATTAGCACTTTGAATAGCATTAATCTTTATAGTTTCTTCTTGAATAGAATCTTTTGTTTGTCTTACTCGCTCTTTAAGACTATCTGCCTTTTCACTCAATATAGTAATACCGAGTAACTGTTCAATAATGTCTTTTTGATCGTTAACTCGCATGCTCAAGAAAGGTTCAGTGTATGTATTAAGTGCAACAATGTGTTTAAACATGTTGTGAGTCATTCCCAGCAAGTAACTAATTTCTTCTTGTGTTTTACGACTGTCGCCTTGTGACTCGTCTGACATTTCTTGCTCTTGACCATTAACAAAGAACCGTAACACATTAGGTGAACGACCTCGTTCAATTTTATACTGTTTGTTATCTTTCTCAAAAGATAGTGTAACAAGCATACCTTTGTTGTTAGTTTTATTAATTAGGTTGTTGCGCTTGATGTTTGTTAAAGCAAGGCCGTATAATGCATACGAAAGTGCGTTAATGATGGTAGTTTTACCAGTACCATTACGACTTCCGCTGTCATCACCGCCTTGGTCTAAGTTTTCACCTAATACAAGTGTTAGCTGTTGCTTATCAAAAGAAACTGCTTGGGTTTGATTACCCACACTCATAAAATTCTTAACTGTAAGATCTTTAAACTTTATCATAGTTCTTCATATATTCCTAATAATAGTTTCTTGTCGTAGCTTTCTGTGTCGATTGCAGATATTTCCTTTGTAACAATCTGATCCACACTTTCAAATGTAGTAATATCAATATCAGTATGTATTTCATCATCCTTTTGACTAGGAATAAGTGTAATCTCTCGACAATCGTAATCGTTGATAAACGTTTCTTTAATAAAACTTGCTTCTTCGTAACTAATCGGTAAGTCAAGTGTTACTCTCAAGTACATTTTAGATTTTAGCAACGTGTCTTTTTGATCTAACAGTTGGCTAAGTTTAACAGTACGATACTTAGGACAGTCTGCCCAATTAAGATATTCAGGCTCTTTGTTGTTTTCTTTGTCAAGTATCATCATGCCACGTTCGTCATCCCACGCATCTGCATAGTTGTGCGGAAAAGCATTACCAATATAATGAACTTGACCTTGTACTTGCCGTTTATGAAAGTGTCCACTAAACACATAGTCTTGATGTTTAAAATGTGATGCCTGTAGTTCCCCGTGATCGGGCATTTGCACCATTGCGTTCATATAGAAGCTAGGAAGTTCAAAATGACCAAACATATACTTTGTTTTGATATTAGACATATTCTTCCACTCATCGCCTACTAACCACGGAACAAGTGCAACGTCATCTTCAACGAGTATCTCGTCAATATATGTAATGCCCGGAATATGTTTTCCAAACTCTATACTGTAAACATCTCGCTTGTCTTTATAATATAAATCGTGATTACCTGCAAAGAAGTAAAACTTCTCAAAAGCCGCTCCTAGCTTTTCAAGACACCTAGTAGTTGAATCTAGTGTTTGCACGTTAATAGTGTTTCTATTATGATGCCAGTCACCACAAAAAATACCAGTTTCGCAACCGTTAGCTTTTGCTTGTGCAATAAACCAATCTACAAATTCTTCACAGTCTTGCAGATGAAGTCGACTATTTGACTTTAGCCCAAGGTGTATGTCAGTAAATACTGCCGCTTTTTTAAACATAGGTAATCCTCTTTAATATATTATAACTTAAACTAGCCTAGAAGTCAAGACTTTTTGGTAATTTCACCATGTGTTGTAGTGGTTGCTTTACCGGTATCGTCGTAGGTTGTAATTACTGCATCAGATTGTTTAGGCATGTACTTGACTCGTTCTCTTTCCCAGTCACCTTGATTCTGTCTTGTAAAGCTAGGGTTCATGTCGTTCATCTCTAAGATATCATCGCGTATATTTTGCGCACGTTTTTCGATATTAATAACTCTTACAAAGCTATTAGTAACTGCGGCAGTGTAATATGCAAAAGGATTATTAGACTTAGATTCGTCAAATTGTAAGCCAATTTGTGCAAGTTGTAGTATTGCTTGCCCGCGCATTTCGTCATTGTAAGTGTATCCGCGTACATTGCCTCTTGTAGCATAACGATCACATAACTTCATCCACATCATAGCAAGTTTATTAGTTGCTTTGCCGTGGTCTTTATTAAAGAAGCCGTTCTCCATTCCGCCTTGCCAATGACTTTTGCCTATACATATTAGTTCGTCATTTTCGTTAAACTTCCAATGTTGAAAGGGAGGAAAGTTTAGCTTTACTCTGTAATCTGCAGGCGTTTTGGGATTCTTTTTGCGACCCGGCTCTTCCGGAATATGTTCAAACGACATAATACGAAAAACAACATCAGTTTTTAAAACTGTCCTATAATCCACCTCAAACTCAGCTAGTTTCTTTTTACCACCTGCTAATTTAGAGGCTTCAAACGCTTCTTGTTGCATACGCTTTGCTTGCACTCGCTTTGCCTCAGCAATAGTTCTAACGTGAATCTTGTCAGTACTAGGTAAGATTAAATCATATTGAGAGTATTCAGGTGCAACGTAACTACAAAATGTAGCTTTGGACTTGTGTATTTCTTTCAAAATGTCTTTATTATTTAAATAATTAACTCTTTTCATGTTTTCTCCAATGGTTATATACTATTATAAACTACTCTGTTAATAAAGTCAACTAAATAATGTATATAGGAGACAATTAGATATGAGCAATATAACAGACGGTAGCGGTAACGTTATGTATAGTAACGGCAAACCAGTTACTAGCCTAACAACAGGTACTGGAGCCGCCGGACAAAATATAAATTCAAATAATTCTCCAGGCTCTGGTGCAAACTATGGTGCAATGCTTAACAACGCTATAAATGGTGCAAAAGATACGGGCAACGCTATGGTTGAAAAATTAACGGGCAAGTTCGATGCAAGTTCGTTAAGAGCTGGAAAAGGCCTCAGAGACGCATTAAACAGTGCAGGTATGAATGGCCCAGCAGGCCGACATGGCAGTTCGGCTCCTACTGCTAGTTTTAGTGATAGTCCAGAAAATAAAGATTGGCGTGTTAAAATATCAATTCCAAATGCAATTAAGGATAAAAACTCTCCGCTGTTGGCTCCAATTGCCAACGGGTTTATATTTCCATATACCCCGACAATTATAATCAGCCATAATGCTAATTATAATTCAGTAGCTCCTATACATAATAATTATCCATTTTTTGCTTATCAAAACTCACAAGTGGATCAATTAACAATAGTAGGACAGTTTTATGTACAAAATGCAATTGAAGCAAAATACTGGACAGCATGTTTGCATTTCTTAAGAGCTATGACAAAAATGGATTATGGTTCCGGTAGTACAGGTTCACCTCCTCCTATTGCAAAGTTAAGCGGATACGGAGATTATGTGTTTAATAATGTTCCAGTTGTAATAACAAACTTTACAGTTGATATGCCAAATGAAGTAGATTACATATCTACTGGCGCCGCTGGAGGAAATGATCCAACAGGTAATACCTCCGGAAAATCAGAATTTGGTTGGGCACCAGCAGAATCTCAATTTTCTTTAACAGTGCAACCAATATACAGCAGAGACAAACAGACTAAATTTAGTTATGGTGATTTTGTTAAAGGTTCAAATCTAGGCGCGGGGTACATTTAATGAGTAGCAGTCCATATTCAAAAACAAAAATGACAAACAGTGGAACACTGGATATTTTAACAATCAGGCCTGTCCCAGCATACGCTGATGATCCGATATATACTATAGAGCCGCAATACAATCATAGGCCTGATTTATTAGCATTTGATTTGTATGGCGACCACAAGCTATGGTGGATATTTGCTCAAAGAAATTTAGATGCAATTGAAGACCCAATATATGATATTGTAGCTGGAACAAAAATTTATCTTCCAGCCGCAGAACGAGTAAAACAAGTCTTAGGAACATAAACATCATGTCAGATCACCACCCATCGCAATACGGTGCAATTAATAAAGCAGGCGACGCTGTTGTTAGAGTTAAAGATAGCATCACCAATGCCGCCACAGCTACAGTAGGTGATGTGACCGAACTTGCCCAGAAGAAATATAAACAAGTTGTATCTAGAGGGATTAGCCCAGACGGATTTAGTTACACAGAGACAAAACTTGTAGAAATTTTAGCCCCTGGTGGTCCTGCTGGCATGGGTAGCGCACTAGGCAGTTTGAGGTCCGGCCAACTTCCAACAGGACTTGCAGAAAAGACTTTGCCGTTGCCCAACGATCTTGAAAGGTTTGCATCATATAATAATATCTTTACATTTGGATGCATAAGTCCTGAAGAAATAAACTTTCCAGACAAGACTTATAGGCAAAGTGGACTACAACCAGGAAAAATCCTTTTACGGTCTAATGGTCTTTCGATAGGCGACAAGCCTAGAACATATGCTGAACAAGCATATAACATTGACACTCAGTATTTTATTGATGATGTAGAAATTGAAACTGTAGTTGCTCCTAATACAAAAAGTAGAGCAACAAACTTTCATACTATGCGTTTTAAAATTAGAGAACCGTATAGTATGGGACAGCTTTTACAAAGTATGCAACTTTGTGCAACTAATGCCGGGTATGCTAATTATTTGGAAGCACCGTGGTTATTAATAGTTGAATTTTTAGGCTACACTAATGATAGCGACACCGCATCTAGTTTACCATATAAAAAAATGCTTCCTTTAAAAATTGTAAATGTTGCATTTAATGTAGACACAGAAGGATCAAATTACGATTTTGTATGTAGTGCATTTAATGACGATGCATATAGTGATTCTAATCAAGGTATTCCTGTTGATATAACAGTTTCGGGTAACAATCTTGAGCAAATTTGTCAATCTGGTTTAAGTAGTTTAGCAACACACATTAATACACATCATCTAAACGCTCGAAAAAATGAAGACGATCCTGAATACGAAATTGACGAATATATGTTTGCGTTTCCAAATGATAACGCTAGTAACCGTATTGGTGATCTTCTAGCAACAGAGTCTTCTAATAATACTGCAACAGTCGGAACAGCAACAAAACCTAATAGTAGCCCAGAAGAAGTACAAGCGGCACTAGCAACTGTGACTGGAGATAGAAATGAGTATGGACAACATTCGGGTATAACTTACAACTTTGATGATGTAAGTATGACCGAAACTAGACAAGACGTAGAAAAAAAAATTGTAGACGGCAGACTTGGATACAGTTTAAAACGTAGTAATATGAGCCAAGCACTTAAAAAGATATTAACAGGTTCTGAAGGTGATGTAAGTGAAATTGGCACAAGAAAAATATTACCAGAAAATCCGTTGAGCGGCGGTGAATCACCGTATGGCTTTTCTAATTTTGCACTGAATCCAGAAACACAATTACTGGAAAGAGGCGCAACAAAGATTAATCCAACACAGCGTACAATTACATTTACTCGTGGTACAAAAATACAACGAATTTTAGAAGAACTAGTGTTATTAAGTGATTTTGGAAAAAGGTTAGCAGATACTGCGGCCATGAAAAAAGACGGGTTTATAGATTGGTTTAGAATTGAAACTAGTGTGTATATAATAGAAGATAAAAAGTTTGAAGCAAAGCACAGTAGGCACCCTAGAATTTATCTTTATAAAGTACTACCGTACAGAGTACACTCAAGTGTATTTAAAATGCCAAATTCACCACCGGCTGGATACGACAAAGTAGTTGAGCAAGCAGTAAAGTCTTACAACTATATGTACACTGGATTAAACAAAGACATTCTTGAATTTGACATTCAGTTTGATAATCAATTTTATGCGGCAATAGCATCTGATTCAAATAGACTAGACGGCGCGAATGATCAAAAATCAGGAGGACCACCACCAGGACATCCTGAGTACAATATGGGAGCAACCTTCACTGGTACAAATCTTTCAGACAATAAAAAACTTAAACGAATTATTGGATCCGGGACACAAGGCGGCGGAACAGGCGCTATGATTGAGACATCAACAATTAAACTAGCAAGACAGTTTAACGAAGCAGTGATGAATAGTGAATCTGATCTAATTTCAATGAAGATTAAAGTGTTAGGAGATCCGTATTATATTGCAGACAGTGGTATAGGAAATTATAATTCTGAAAATACAGCGTATTACAATATTAATGCTGACGGAACAATGAATCATCAAAGCGGAGAAGTTGACATATTAATGAATTTCCAAACACCGATTGATATAAATGACAATACTGGCGGTTATAGCATGGACGGCTCGGCGTTAGGTGTTGCTAACTTTAGTGGATTGTATAGAGTAATAACAGTAAGAAATATGTTTAATGGAAATTTGTTCACACAAGAAATTGATCTAGTAAAACGTCCAAACTTTAAAGCAAAAGACGTAGCACCTGATAATAAAGAATTACTACAAACACCAGCACAAGAGCAAGAAACGAAAGTAGCTGAAATTTTAGAAAAATACGGTGACGATAATGCGTACTACAACTTTGCTAATGCTGACGCAGACGGTGATGGTATACTAGACCCAGTTGAACTGAAAAAAGCCGGCCTTAATGAATTATCTGGATCAAAACTAGCAAAGGCTTCTGGCACATTGCCACCATCACTAGCTGAAACAGCTAAAAAAGTCGCAGACCTAAAATCGGCACAGGCGGCAGTACAGAATAAACTCCAATCAGAATACGAACAGGCAAGCGGCACTGCACAGACGGTGGTGAAGGATAAGTTCGGCGGCAACAATCTAATATGAGGAATAATAATTAATGACACAACCACGTGAATTACCAGCCAACTCAAGAGATAAAAGGTCTGCTGGTGCTCCTAATGGGCAGATGCCTCCGGGGCCGTTCTTAGCAAGAGTAGTTAGTCATTTAGATGCTAAACGACAGGGTTCCTTAAAAGTAGAACTTCTTACAAATACAATAAGTTCAAATGATGCAGGATACGAACCTGGACAATTAGTTACAGTAAGATACTGTATGCCGTTTTACGGAGTAACAGATTTAGATGCTAGTTCAAAAAATGATGATTATGCGGCAACACAACAAAGCTATGGGTTTTGGGCAGTTCCGCCTGATCCAGGATCTAAGGTATTGGTCATTTTTGCTGAAGGACAAATAAACCAAGGATATTGGATTGGTTGTGTGCAAGATGATTATATGAACTTTCAAGTTCCGGCAGGAAGTCCAGCAGACAAGGCTTCAAATGTAATACAGGATACACTTACAACTCAATTTAAAAATAAAGATTTGCCAGTTGGTGAGTATAACAAACTTGATCCTAAAGATAGAAACAAAGGAAATGATCCAGATAAGTTTCCAAGGCCACATAATCCTTTTATGGTTAATGTGCTTTCTAAACAAGGATTAATTGATGATATTATTAGAGGATTAACAACTACAAGTTCTAGAAGAGATATTCCAAATACAGTATATGGATGGAATACTCCGGGCCCATTAGACAAGCGTGACGGTGCACCTAAAGGAAAATACGGTGAAAAAGGCCAACACATTGAATATTATAAAAGTAGACTCGGTGGATCAGCGTTTACTATGGACGATGGAGATCCTACACTTATTCGTGCAGGACTTGCAAAAGACAGTCCTGCAAAGTATTTTGATCTTGAAAAAACTCCAAAAAATGTTTCTAAAGGAAATGTTGGATTACCATTTAATGAACACATTAGATTAAAAACTAGAACTGGACACCAAATACTTTTACATAATACTGAAGACTTAATTTACATAGGTAATGCAAATGGCAGTGCCTGGATTGAATTAACCTCGCAAGGTAAAATTGATATATTTGCAGATGATAGTATTAGTTTACGTTCAGGCAACGATGTAAATATTCACGCAGACAGAGACATTAACTATTCTGCTAAACGAGATTTTAATATTAATGCTGGTAGAGATCATTTTGTTACTGCTCAGGATAACATGGATACAAAAGTAGGTATTGATAAAAAGGTATTTGTTGGTAATAAAAATGATACTTGGATCGGTGAAAACAATACACTAGCAGTTGGTGCTAATCAAAACATACAAATTAAAGGCAGTGATACTAAGACTGTTACAGGCAACTATAGTTTACAAGTAGCGGCAAACGGCTCGGTTGCTATTAACGGAGAATTTAGTAGTAAGGTTGCAGGCAACTATAGACAAACTGTTTCTGGAGCATACAATTTAAACACAGTAGGTGATAATAAATTAACAAGCGGTGCAACAACACAAATTAAAAGTGCTACAAATAATAAATTAGATGCAGGAGCTAACACTGAAATTAAGTCTGGAGGGAATCATGCTGAAACAGCATCTGGTCAAATCCATATGAATAGTGCAATAGTTGCTTCAGCATCAGACTCGGCAGACAGCATTAGCGATACATTTACTACACCGGTAACAGAAGACGCATCTAGTCAAGTAGTTGATAAAGACGGCACGGCAATAGCAAATGTACCAGTTACTGCAAGTGCAACAAGAGCCGCAGAATCAGCATACGCTAAATGGCCAAAGCGTGTTCCGACTAGAGAGCCTTGGAACGGTCATGAAAATTTAAATCCATTAGCCCATGTTCCTAACTTAACACAAAGTATTACATCACCCCCTCCCGCTATTAGACAAGTTAATACACTTGTTAATGACGAAGCTGATGCATCACCAAATATTAATGAACTGTCAGGTCCAACTGTAGCAAACATTGGTACTGTTCAAGTTACAGATCCCGAAACAGGACAAACTAGAACAGTACCGGCACCGCAACAAGTCGTGCTAGGTAAAGATGAGCCAGTAGGGCAACAACCAGCCGCTCCTGTACCAGTCAACGATATGCAACGATTCTTCTTGTATACATTAATGCAGAAACAAGGACTAACACTAACAAGTGCAACTGATCCTGTTAATCCAGGAAATGCACAAGCTATTGCAATGGCGATGGCGCAAGTACAACGTGAATGCGGATTCAAACCACAAAGCGAAAACTTAAATTATAGTGCAA
>Ga0307998_1000204_pt1 | contig 34437 bp, 29 predicted proteins | sample Davwhametageno37_FD_203147 | JGI IMG/M metagenome (GOLD analysis project Ga0307998, IMG submission 203147) | Marine microbial communities from Davis Island wharf, Antarctic Ocean - #37 | ecosystem: Environmental > Aquatic > Marine > Unclassified | place: Antarctic Ocean: Davis Island wharf... | reverse complement strand
TCAGGAGTATTTTTTATATTATTAAGAGAATACTGTGCTCCTAGAGAGAATCCTGCGCCTAAGTAACGCGATAAGCTTAAGGCGGGTGCGCCAAAATTTAATCCTGAGTCTATATCACCACCTTGAATATTAATGAGATCAACTCCAACACCAATTACCCATGGTTTATCAGAATTCTGAGAAATTCCTAATTGGAAAAGTAATAAGAAAGCTAGACTGAAAAATATTTGAATAAAATAATTCATACTTCAAGGAGTTTACTATGTTTAAGTGAAACAAAAATAAGGAAGTTATCGCTCAACTAAGAATTGTGTTAGCACAATTATCAGAATTTTTAAATCAATTATTACTCTAAATCCTTACCAGACTTAAATATTTTTGGAAATTTCTTCTCAATCCAATCTGGAATATAATTTTGATTTTTATCTTCTTCAATTCCAGTTGCAGTGGAGATTACGGCATATAAAATAACACCACCTACTAAGACTATAGCTCCAATAATTACAATTGTTATTTCACTCATAATTTATTATTTAACATGTAAAGTACAAAAAAAATATTTTAATATATAAATTATGGTTTAAAGGTTTTCATTAAGTCCTCATCCAGTATTTTTTTTAGATAAAAAAGTACTTCTTTTGCATTATCTATTGAAAACACTAGAGGCGGTTTTATTTTTAAAACATTATTCTGGGGTCCGTCAGTACTCATCAAAATTCCATGATCTTTCATTCGATTTACTAAGTAAGACGCATGTAGCCCAAGTGGAGTTAAATTTGAATCTACCAATTCTATTCCTAGAAAAAGTCCTTGACCACGAATATCGCCTATTATAGGATATTTTTTTGAGAGGATTTGAAGTTCTTTTTTTAAGAAACTTCCAACAATTAATGCATTTTTTTGAAGATTTTCTTCTTCAACTACCTCCAAAACTGTTTGTGAAATAATAGAAGAAACAGGATTTCCTCCAAAAGTATTAAAAAATTCCATCCCGTTAGCGAATTTTTCAGCAACCTCAATAGTACAAGCAACTGCAGCTATAGGATGTCCATTACCTAATGGTTTACCTATGGTAATAATATCTGGAACTACATCATGTAGTTGAAATCCCCAATAATTACTTCCTGTTCTTCCAAGTCCTGTTTGAACTTCGTCAGAAATACATAATCCCCCTGCATTTTTAACTAAGCTATAGGCTTCTTTTAAAAACCCTTTAGGCAATTCAATTTGTCCACCACAACTAATAATTGGCTCTACAATAAATGCTCCAACTTGTTGATTAGAATTTTCAATTTGACTAATTAAGCTCTTAACTTCCTTAGCATATGAAGAGCCAGTATTTTCTCCTCTGTATTTTCCTCTAAAAGAATCGGGTAACGGAAAAACATGAACGTTTTTTGGTGCTCCAGTACCACCTTTTCCATCAAATTTATAAGAACTAATATCCACACACATGTTTGTATTTCCATGATATCCAACCTCAGATACTATAATTTCTTCTGATTTTGTAACTGTTTTGACCATTCGAATTGCCAATTCATTAGCCTCACTTCCTGAATTAACAAAATGTATAACTACTAATTCAGACGGTAATTTTCCAATAAGTCTTTTGGCTAAGGTGGTTATATGTTCATGTAAATATCGAGTGTTGGTATTTAGTAAACCCATTTGTAACTGACCAGCTTTGACAACCTTATGGTGCTCATGTCCTACATGTGCAACATTATTTACGGTATCTATAAATTTTCTTCCCTTATTATCGATTAAATAGACGCCTTCACCTCTAACAATGTGAATTGGTGTTTTATATTGTAAACTCATTCCTTTTCCTAAATAGATCTCTCGATCTGCCTGTATTTTTTCTTTGATAGAATCAAAATGAGTATTTAAAATAGTTTGTTTAAAGAATAGATTAGGATCAGGGCAGATTCCACTCCATATCTTTTCTTGATTTGGAAAACACACCCCAGGAAAATCATTTTTAAAATTTAAAAGCGACAACATTACCTGAAAATGTAAATGAGGTACCCAATTTCCATTTTCTTTCGAACCACCTATTCTTGCTAGTTCTTGACCTTTTTTTATGTAATCGCCAGGTGTATAGCTTAATACGCTAGCAACATTCAAATGACCATAAAGTGTATAAAATTGAAAACCTGAAGCTTGATGTCTTAAAACTAACATTCCCCCATATGCTTTTTCTCCCTGGTCGTTTAAAGCCATGACCACATGACCCTCAAGAAAACTAAAGACAGGGGTAGCCGCTGGTACCCAGAAATCAATCCCTAAATGAACGGAACGACTTTCAGTCCCTGAATTACCGATTTTGTCATATTCAGAAGAAGTGTATAACGATCGGGGCTCTAAATAACCTCCAGAAATAATAGTATTAGGATATTTTTTTTGAAGTTGATCTAGTTTAAACTGAAAAAGATCTAAATCATTAAACTCATGTTGTTGACCAATCCATGTGCTTGAAACACTTAAATCTATAAGATGAACTTCTTCAGTCTTTAATGAAATAAATAATTCTGAAAGACTTATTTTCTGTTGAATTGTCCAATCTGTAAAAGAAAGGAAATTTGGGTGTGAATTAAAGTTACAAGCTGTTCTAAAACTAAAATGCGCAAAATCAGAATCAATTGCTATCCAATTCTGTAATAACTCCCATGCAGGTTTTTCACTAATTAACAAATACTCATTTTCAGGTTCTATAATTTTATTAAGAGCAGATTTAGTGACTGAAATGATTAGACGCATCGCAATACAGTAATATAAAAGAGATAGCTCCTCTTCTTTAAGGGGAAAGACGCTATGATATCCTTGTACAATAGGTAAAGCTGCAATTAATGGATCAATTTCATGCATTATCGCATAAGAACAACAGATAGCTAAATCATTTATTATTTGAGTATAAATTGCATCTCCAAAATCTATAATTGCAATGATAGAAGGATTTTCAAGATCTTTTGAAACAATACAATTGTTGTCGTTTACATCGTTATGAACAACGCTCTTTCTTAAATTATTGTAAAGTGGTTTTAATGAAGAAAAAGTATCTAAAAAATAAATCAGTAGTGAAGCTTGTTCTTTATTAAACAAATACAAATACTCTCTAGTCCACTCTGCCCCTGCAATATCCCACTCAAAAAAACGATGAGCTTTATGATGTTCATAATTTTGCAGATCTTTTGTGAGACTTCCTGCCTTTTCTCCCATGCTTTTGCGGAGATAATCTGTTTTTGGATTTACTGCACTCCAAACCCTTCCGTAAACCCAAGAAAGAAGTCGAACAGCTCTTAGATCGCCATTTTTATCTTTAAAAAAAGAAATTTCTTTACCTTCATTATTTAAAAAGATCTTTGGAAGTTCTTTTTGCGTTGAATGTTGATCAAGATATTGTAAAATATTTTGTTGAAATTCTAAATATTCAATATTACAATTGGAAGGAGCTATTTTTAAAACAAAACTTAATCCTTCGTTTGTTTCTAACTTATAATTAAAATCAATTTCTCCTGAGAGAACAGTAAGTGTTCCCTCAATACTATATAGGTCTTTTACAATTTTTTTTATAGATGATAAGCTTATCTTCAAGATGAAAGAACTATTAAATGAACTGTATGTTTGAAAATTTCAAGGTAATCAAATATTACGAAAATATCATAGAATACTAGTTTACAGGAATAAAATCTTTTTGAATATTAGGAGTTCTTAAATGACTCATGGCTTTTCTTCGCTCTACAACTAATCGATCTTTAATCCCAAAAGAAGAGGGATCACCTTGAAAAGAAACTTTCCAAATTTTTCCTTTTTTAGAATCTGAAATGTATAATGAACCTTCGGGACCTTCAGATAATCCCATCGGTCGGTAAGTGGCATCTTTCATATTTATAATTATTTCTTGTTCTGAAAAACCATCTGCAAACACCTCCCACCGACCAAAAGGTTTTCCGTTTTCAAAAGGAATAAAAGCAACTATATATCCAGCTTGAGGGTATGGCCCCCTATTTGTCGAACCATGAAATGCGACAAATGCACCTTTTTTATAATGAGCAGGAAACTGATCTCCTTTGTAAAACAATAAATCATTTGGAGCCCAGTGTGCGGGCATTGCCATGATAGGGGCTTCATAACCTTCTTCTGATTCTCGAAAACCATCACCACCATACTCGGGTGCTAACATTCGCTTCTGTTTAAAAGGATCATAATAAGTATATGGCCAACCATAATGTTTACCCTCTTTAATTATTAAAAATTCTTCAGCGGGTAAAACAGAATTATCCCACTCAGAATAATGCAAAGGTGCATGGTTATGCAAATAATCTCGCCCATGATTTAAGGCGTATAATTGATTGTCTTGCATATTCCATGATAAGGCAACAATACTTCTTAAACCTGTAGCGAAAAGCTCTCCATCTGCTTGCTTTTGATTTGGAGTAGCCTCATCAAATTTCCAGATTCCTCCTAATATATCAAGCTGTGAACAAGGATACTCTCCTTTAACTACAGAAATTGCATCAGTATAGGTAATGGATTGATCTTCACAAACATTTGTAGGAGCACTAAAAGTTACATACATACCACCTAAATCATCAAACGCTAACGATTTAGAATTGTGCCATCGAATAGGAAATTCATCAATCATTATTACCTCTGGCTCTCCTTCTGGGATTAATTGTCCCTCTATAAGTTTTTGACGATATACAACCAACTCTGAGCTATAATACAAATAACCTTTGTGAATACGCATTTCTGTTGCAAACCTTCCATCGTTAGGATAATTACCAAATCGTTTTATGATATCTGCTATACCATCTCCGTTCTCATCACGCAGCGCAACATTTCCTTTGGTTCCGTTTTCTATACTAAGTTTAACGTATACATCACCATTAACATTAACCGCCAAGTGACGAGAAGGACCAATACTGTCTACTAAAACTGATGCTTTAAAGCCTTTGGGTAAAATTAATCCACCATTACTAATTCTTCTGTTTTGTGAAGGATTTTGTTGAATGTTCTTTTGACATTGATAAAAAAAAATGACCAGTAAAAAAAGAATTGTTTTTTTCATGACTAAACTTTAGCAAAAAAGTGACCCAGAAGGGATTCGAACCCCTAACCGTCAGAGCCGAAATCTGATATTCTATCCAGTTGAACTACTGGGCCAATTAGGATCAAAAGTAAAGATTATTTGAGCAATGTGACTGCTTCTTCAGTTTTTTTTAAACGTCAAAAAATAATCAATCCAATATGAAAGGTTGCTAAAACAATTCTAAGATGATATCCCTTTTGTTTAATAGAAAAGCGCCTGAAATTAATTATAGGTTGCTTATAAATGAAAAGACACATGTGATTAATGATAAGTATTGAGATAAATCAAAAAGAGCTCATAAAATAAATACTTGTTAAACAATTTGATAACAAGAGGATCTATCGCTCCCAATTTCTAACTATTTCGATCTTAAATGATATATTACTGATAAATGAATTGATATAAAAACATTCTAATAATTAAACAATATTATTACATCATGCTGTACAATAATTAAAATATTTTTAGGATCCTATTTTTTTTATATGTTTAATAAAACCCACTCTATGAGCGGATTTTTATTTGTTGGGCATTTGATTTTATCCAATTAATCTTTTATAATTATCCTATCTAGTTATACGCCAAGTTTTTGTTTCACCAAGTTAGCTATTAGCTTACCTTCAGCTCTACCTGCTAATTGACCTGAAGCCATTCCCATTACCCTTCCCATATCTTTCATGTTATCAGCCTTTGTTTTGGTTATGATTTCTGAAATGATTTTCTCAACTTCTTTTTCTGAAAGTTGAGCGGGAAGAAATTCAGTAATCACTTCAGCTTGAGCTTCTTCTGGTTCTGCCAGATCAGCTCTATCTTGCTCTCTATAAATAGCAGCGCTTTCTTTGCGTTGTTTCACTAAACGCTGAAGGAGTTTTATAGACTCATCGTCATTAAGTTCTTTAGTGCCTGAAGGTGCAGTTTGTGACAGAAGAATTCCAGATTTAATTGCGCGTAATGCCTCTAATCGCAAACTGTCTTTTGCTCGCATTGCATTTTTAATTTCATCAGTAAGATTACTTAAAATTCCCATAAAATATTAATTAGTCAACATTATCGTGAAGAAAAGAATTGTTTGAGCGAAGTTGTAAATCATTATTCTCGTCATTACTCAAAGAAGTTCGTGACGGTAAATCTGGCTTGTCACCGTCTAAATTTATACCTTGTCTTTTGTAAGCAGGCTCTTTTTCTATTTCATCAATACGTTGTAATTGATGTTTGAATTTGTAGTTAAAAGCTTTTAAATGCTCTCTTCGCTTTTCGCTTTGAGAAGTTATACTTTCATTGATAGACTGCTCAAAGTGATCTATTTCAGCTGTTGAATTGGACTTTGAATCATTCTCCTTAATAATTAATTTTTCAGTATCTGAAGTTTCATCTTTAATTTCAAAAGTCACCTCCAAAGAAGCTTCTTCAAAATCTTTGGTTAAATCACCTGAAGTTTCTAAAAGTTTTCCCTCCTCTAAATGTTTCGTTTGAAAATCTTCAGTTTTAACCTTGTTAAGAGGTAATTCAAAATCTAGTTGAATTTGACTTTCTTGATCCAAAACTTCAGGATCTACTACATCTATATCAGAAAGCACATCTGTTAAATCATTAATAATGAATTCTTCATCCAGAGATTCATCTGAAATATTAACATTAAAAGAGAGTGGAATATTCTCAATTGCTGTTGAATCTAATTCAAATTGGTGTTCGAAAAATGAATTCTCTAAATTAATTTCATCTATTTCAGAGACTTTTTTATCTACTATTTTTTCTGCCTTAATTTCTTCATGTTTTGGAATATAGGTATTTTCCACAGAAGAAGTTTCAGATTCTTCTTCAACAGGAATTTCATTAGTTCCCTGAAAATCAATATTATTACTAACAACTTCATAGTCTACATCTAGGTCATATAAAATGGTATTCATTTCTATCAAAAGTTCTCCTGAGACTTCTTCTATAGATTGATTAATTTTATTTGGTGTAGCTGAGGTGTTTTGTCTTTCTAAGTCGTGAGTTTTATAAGAATTATTTAGCCCATAAGCAGGATTTTTATCACTCAAATCATGTGTTATTTTTTGATCAGCTTCAAGAGTATGAATTATTTTCTTGGCCTCTGTATTGGATATTTCATTTTGTTGTTCCTGTCCAAAACCTGTTGCAATTACGGTTACAGATACCTCATTTCCTAAACTTTCATCTTCTCCTACACCCATAATGATATTAGTGTGATTACCAGCTTCCGCTTGAATAAAATCATTAATTTCTCCAATTTCATCAATCGTAATTTCATCTGATCCTGAAACAATTAACAACAGTACATTTTTACATCCTGTTATCTTATTGTCATTTAAAAGTGGAGAATCTAAAGCCTTAACTATAGCTTCTTGTGCCCGATTACTTCCTGAAGCTAAACCAGATCCCATAATGGCAGTACCAGAATTGGTAAGTACTGTTTTTGCATCTTTAAGGTCAATATTCTGAGTGTAATGGTGGGTAATAACTTCTGCAATTCCTCTGGCGGCAGTTGCTAAAACTTCATCAGCTTTTGCAAAGCCTGCTTTAAACCCAAGATTTCCATAAACTTCTCTAAGCTTGTTGTTATTAATTACAATAAGAGCATCTACAGAAGTTTTAATTTTTTCTAAACCTCTCTGGGCTTGTTCCAACCTTAATTTTCCTTCAAACTGAAATGGCATAGTAATAATACCTACTGTCAATATATCAAGTGATTTAGCCATCTGGGCAATTACTGGAGCGGCACCAGTACCTGTTCCACCACCCATTCCTGCTGTAATAAATATCATTTTAGTTTGGGTAGAAAGTATCGATTGTATTTCTTCTTGACTTTCTAAGGCAGCACTTGCTCCCACTTCAGGATTTGCTCCAGCACCTAATCCCTCAGTTAAACTAGCCCCTAATTGTATTTTTGTAGGTACTCCACTCTCAGCTAAAGCTTGAGCATCTGTATTACTAACAATAAAATCTACCCCTTTTATTCCTTGTTGAAACATATAATTGATAGCATTACTTCCTCCTCCACCAACACCAAGAACCTTAATTACATTGCTTCTATTCTTTGGTAAATCAAAATTAATACCTTTTGTTTCTTCTTGATCCATGTTCTGATATTGATTATGCATTATCTAAAAATTCTTTTAATCGCTCTCCAAATCGATCTAAAATTGACTTTCGTGCAACATTAATGTCTTTTATGGGAGTATCTTCTTCCTCTGTTTTATCATCAATATTTTCATTAACACAGCTGACCTCAGAAGGATTGCTATGTTCTAATGCATTCATTAAAAGTCCTACTGCAGTTGCAAAAAGTGGGCTTGAAACACTCTCCTGAGTATCACCTGCTAAATGCTCACTTGGATATCCAACCCGGGTATCCATGCCAGTAATATATTCCACTAATTGCTTGAGGTGCTTTAATTGACTTCCACCTCCAGTAAGAACAATTCCAGCAATTAATTTCTTTTTTTGTTCATTATGACCATAATTTTTAATCTCTAAAAATACTTGCTCAATAATTTCAACTACACGAGCATTAATAATCTTAGAAAGAGTTTTAAGTGAAATTTCTTTTGGATCTCTTCCTTGTAATCCCGGAATAGACACAATTTCTGTATCTCTATTTTCACCTGGCCATGCAGAACCAAATTTTATTTTTAAGAGTTCTGCTTGTTTTTCAATTATGGAGCAACCCTCTTTTATGTCTTCAGTAATAACATTACCTCCAAAAGGAATTACTGCTGTATGTCGAATAATTCCATCTTTAAAAATAGCTAAATCAGTTGTACCTCCTCCAATATCAATCAATGCAACACCAGCTTCTTTTTCTTCAAAGCTCAACACAGCTTCTGATGATGCCAAAGGCTCTAAAGTTATGTTTTCCATATTTAACCCAGCACTTTTTATACATCGTCCAATATTTTTTATAGAAGAAACTTGCCCAACAACTACGTGAAAATTAGCTTCCAATCTACCTCCGTGCATTCCTATTGGCTCTTTAATTTCTCCTTGCCCATCTACTTTATATTCTTGTGGGAGGACATGAATAATTTCCTCACCAGGGAGCATTACCAGTTTGTAAACTTGTTGAATTAATTGTTGAATATCATCCTCGTTAATCACTTCTTCAGGATTTTCACGAGTAATATAATCACTGTGTTGAATACTTCTAATGTGTTGTCCAGCAATACCTACAACTACATCATTGATTTCTTGTTTTGAGTTTATTATAGCCTCCTCAACTGCTTGCTGAATGGACTGAATAGTTTGTGTAATATTATTTACAACGCCTCTGTGCACACCAAGACTTTTGGATTTTCCCATCCCTAAAATTTCAACCTTATTGAATTCATTCTTTTTACCCACCAAAGCGACTATTTTGGTAGTACCAATGTCGAGTCCAACTGAAATATTTGTTTGTTCCATAATTTTATAATGTTGTTGCCACTACTTGATTTGTGTAGGTTAAATTTATTTTTTGATAATTCGTTAAACTATCCTGTATATTCTGAAAGGCACAAAAAACTTTAAGTTTTTCTATTTTTTCAATTAAAGCATTTTCATTTCCAAAAACAATTTCAAAAGGGTAAGATTTTAATTTTAGATGATAAGACGCATCTTCTAAATAAAGTGTCTTAAGTTCAGATTTCATAAATGTATCTTTTTTTAAACGTTCAATTAGAATTGCGGCATTTATTATCGAAGCATCAATAGTATCTGTTTTGAAAATAGGAAGTTGATTATTGTCAACTTTTATAAATGGAAAAATAGCACCCGATGCATCTGCATAAAAAGAAGGAACTGAATTGATTTTTAAAGTTGGTATTCTTTCTGTTATTGAAACAGAAACCTGACCTTTTTGTAAAACAAATACTTCCGCATTTTGAATTTCAGCAATTTGATTTAACTGTTTTTCAAGCATATTCAAATCTAAACTATCTTTCAGCTGAACAAACTTTCCTTTGAAGTTTTGTGTTAACAATTTATTAACCAAAATAGTGTCTAAAAAACGTGGAAAATGTGTGAATGAAATCTTAATATCGTCAACAACTCTGACCATGTTTTTTTGGTGTGATAGACAAACTATACCTATCAAAAAAAATAGCATCAATACTAAAAAAACAATGTCATTTTTTATTTTCATGCTGCTGTAAAATGATTTTTTAACTTATCAACCTCTAGTCCAATATCCCCAGCGCCCAAAAATGCAAATAGTCTTGCATTGCTTTTATCAATACTCTCTTTAATTGCTGATTTTTGAATTAATTTTTTATTAGAATGATTTAATTTATTTAATAAAACTTGAGTAGAAATTCCGGATATAGGTAATTCTCTAGCTGGATAAATATCTAGTAAAACAACCTCATCGAATTCACTTAAAACTAATGCGAATTCATTCATAAAATCTTGAGTTCTTGAAAATAAATGCGGTTGAAAAATAACACAATTTTTACGTTCAGGATAAAATCCTTTTAACGTATTTAGCACATTCTCAATCTCTGTAGGGTGGTGTGCATAATCATCAATAATAATTGCATCACCATACTTCATTAAATTCATTCTACGTTGAACTCCCGGAAAAGTAGTTAATGCTTTTATTGAATTTTCAGGAAAAATACCTACTTGATCCGCCATAGCAATAGCACAAAGTGCATTTGAGATATTATGTATCCCTAACTGATTTAAATACACATTTTTATAAGTTCTTAAAGGAGTTATTATATTAAAATTATAACCAAATTTATTTTTAATAATATTTTCAACTCGATAATCTGCTGGAACATTAATCCCATAGGTAATTCCATTTACTGGAAGACCATATGCAACAACTAAAGCTTGACTCACCTGAGAAGAAAACTGTATAAATGCTTCTGAAAAGGAAGAGTCTGTTTCATATACATCTAAGTGATCTGGGTCCATAGAGGTTATACAGGCGATAGCTGGATAAAGTTGCAAAAAAGAACGGTCATACTCATCAGCCTCTACAATCATAAAGTCGTCTCCTTGCGTAATTAAATTAGATTTTTGGTCTTTAAAAAAACCTCCCATTATTGATGTAAATACCTGGCTACTTTCAGAGAATATGTGTGTCAAAAATGCAGAAGTAGTTGTTTTTCCATGTGTGCCTGCTATAGCTAAAGTCTTAATTTTGGAAGTTAATTCTGCTAAAAAAAAAGCTCTTTTTCTAACATTATTTCCTTGAGCTAAAAAATATTTTAATTGCGGATGATCTCTAGAAATTGCAGCGGTGTAAACCACCTCAATATTCTTATCACATACTTCGGGTGGCAGTGCTTCAGTAGAAAGATCGTATATAACTTGAGCGCCCTCTAAAATTAAATCCTCAATTATCTGAGAAGGTGTTATATCGTATCCGAATACACAATGGCCATTTATTAAACAAAGTCTTGCTAAGGCAGACATTCCCATCCCTCCAATACCTATAAAATAATAGCTCTGTAAACTCTTATTATTCATAATAATTTCATTATTTCTTTCACAATTTGATTGGCAGAATAGGGTTTTGATAAAGCTTTTAAATTTTGTCCCATTTCTTTTTGAAGATTTTTATCTGTTGCTAGTTTTTTGAAGGTTATTTTAAACGACTCCGGAATATCACATTCCTCAACTAAAAAAGCGGCTTTTTCATCTACCAATACCTGCGCATTATGAAATTGATGATTTGCTGTTACATTTGGAGAAGGAATTAATATTAACGGTTTTCCGACACAGCTTAATTCAGATAAACTACCGGCTCCAGCTCTTGAAATAATAATATCTGCTGCACTATATAATATTTCCATTTCATGCACAAAAGATTTTATAACCACCTCTGGACAACTGAGGTTTTTATATTTATCAAAATAAAGAGCTCCACACTGCCATAAAATCTGAAACTTATGTGTTTTAAAAAATAATAATTCATTTGCTACTAGTTCATTAATCCTTTTTGCTCCCAAACTCCCACCTATAATTACAAGCGTAGGTTTCTGAGGGTCTAGTCCAAAAAAGCTTTTTGCAGCATTGGCTGAAATTCCTGAATTTAACATGTTGAAACGGATTGGATTTCCCGTTATCCTTAGTTTATGAAGAGGAAAATAGTGTTCCATTTTTTCATAAGCTACACATATTCTATCTGCTTTATTACCTAATAAACGGTTAGCAATTCCAGGGAAAGAATTCTGTTCTTGGATTAAAGTTGGATAACCAAGCCATTGTGCAACTTGTAAAAGAGGCCAGCTTGCAAAACCTCCTGTTCCAATAACAGCATCAGGCTTAAATCTTAACAGAATAAACAATGATTGCAGAAGACTTGTGAGTACTTTAAATGGAAATAATAAATTTTGTAATGACAAGGAACGTTGAAATCCACTAATCCATAACCCTTTTATTTTAAAGTCTGCTTTAGGAACTATTTTCATTTCCATTTTATCATTAGCCCCAACAAATAAAACATCTGTGTCTGGTCTTGTATTTTTAAATCCGTTTGCTATGGCAAGGGCGGGATAGATATGCCCTCCGGTTCCACCACCCGAAAAAATGAGTTTAAATGCTTTCACTGAGAATACTTATTGGGTTATTGTTTTTTAATATTTCAGAATCTATATCCACCTGTAATTGTTCTTTTTTTGAGCTAACACTTAAAATAATTCCCATAGCAATACAAGTCATCCATGCGGAAGTACCTCCACTACTTATCATGGGTAAGTTTTGTCCTGTAACAGGAAGCACCTGAACTGTAACACCAATATTTATAAAAGCTTGAACTATGATGGGAAACCCTAAACCAATAACTAATAATGTTCCAAAAATACTTGATGCATTATAAGAAATGACAACAATCCTAAATAGTAATAAGAGATAAATAATAATCAATCCTACCCCACCAAAAAGTCCAAATTCTTCTACTATAATGGCATAGATAAAATCAGATGAACTTTGAGGTAAAAAATTTTTCATACGGCTTTTTCCAGCTCCAACTCCAAAAATTTTACCATTAACTATAGCAGTTTTTGCTCGCTCAACTTGATAAGTTCCATCTGAACTTTTTCCATTACTAAAGTTTTCAATTCTATTTAACCATGTATCTACACGATTGGGAAATACTCCAGGGAAAGCTTTAATTGTCAAAAAAAATAATACTACTCCCGCCATACCTGTTCCACAAATTGTAAAAAGATATTTTAGTGGATAACCAGCAACAAAAGAAACTATCAATACCATTAAAAACAGTATGGCTGCTGTAGAAAGATTAGAAGGAAAAATTAATAATACTACACTAAATATTGGAAGCCAAAATATAAGTAGAGACCTTTTAAAGGTTACTTCAGTTTTTTTATACTTAGAAAAATAATATGAAGTATAAACCATAGTTACTAAAGAAGCTAAAGTAGATGTCTGAAAGCTCAATCCTATAATAGGAAGTCGAATCCATCTACTTGCATTTGCCCCTTCTATTTCAGTTCCTTGGCTAGCAGTATAAATCAATAAAATGATTACTACAGGGAGCATTAAAATTGAAATCCCTTTAAAATAAGTATAGTGAATTTTATGTACTGAATACATCAAAATAAAGCCAATAATTAATATTATAAAGTGTTTGAATAAATAGCCCCAAGGGGTACCCTTACCAACTACATGAGCAAGATTTGAACTTGCACTAAATACAGGTAAGAATGAAAAGATGGCCAACAAAGCCAAAATTCCCCACAATACCTTATCCCCTTTTAGTGAATGAAACATAATTTATAAATTTCTTACAGCATTTTTAAATTGATTACCGCGATCTTCATAATTATCAAACAAGTCAAAACTAGCACACGCTGGAGACAATAAAACAGTATCTTTCGGAGCTGCTATTTTGTGTGCAATTTTCACGGCTTCATTTATACATAAAGTTTCCATAAAAACATCGGTGGTTCCCTCAAAGGTTTCTTTAAGTTTTTCATTATCAATCCCAATACAAATAATTGCCTTTGATTTTAATCTAATCATAGGAAGTAAAGCTTCGTAATCATTTCCTTTATCAACGCCTCCTACAATCCAAATCAAGGGAGTATCTATGCTATCCAACGCAAAAAAAGTAGCATTAACATTTGTTGCTTTAGAATCGTTAACATAACTAACTCTTTGTATTGTTAAAACTTTTTCCATGCGATGTGGTGCCCCCTTAAAATGAGCAAGACTTTCTCTAATACTTTCTTTGCTAATATCCAATAAATCTCCAATGGTGACTGCTGCCATTGCATTTAAAAGATTGTGCCTTCCTGATAATGAAAATTGTGCCGATTCAATCATTGTTTTTTTATTTTGTTTTTTAATTATAATTTGATCATTTTTGTGTGTAGTTCCTCCAGCTATATTGTCAAATCCAAAAGGGATTTTCTTAGCCACTCCTTGATGATTTTGAATTGCTTCTTTTAAGATTGGATCGTCTGTATTAAAAAGAAAAAAATCATTAGAAGTTTGATTTTTAGTAATCCTTAGTTTAGCCTCTTTATATTTATTTAGGCTATAATTATATCGGTCTAAATGATCTGGTGTAATATTTGTTATTAAAGTAATATGAGGTGCAAAATCTTGAATATTGTCTAACTGAAAGCTGCTGATTTCCAAAACATAATAATCAAAATCAGCTTGAGCAACTTGCAAAGCAAAACTTTTTCCAATATTACCTGCTATACCAACATTTAAACCAGCTTTTTTAAGGATCTCATAAGTCAATAAAGTTGTAGTTGTCTTACCATTAGTTCCTGTTATTCCAATTAACGTTGCAGAAGTAAATTGAGAAGCAAATTCAATTTCTGAGATAATAGTACTTCCACTCTTTATTAATGCTTGGATTACCTGACTTCCTAATGAAATCCCCGGGCTTTTCACAACCAAACGTGTCCCCTTCATTTTTTCAATTGAATGGCCACCCCCTTCCCAGCTTATGGATTCGTTCTCAAATAAAAATTGTAAATCTTTATTGATTTCATTACAGTCTGAAAGAAAGACATCAAAACCTTGTTTTTTCGCAAGTATAGCCGCTCCTACTCCACTTTCACCAGAACCTAGAATAACCAACTTTTCCTGATTCATTACCTTAGTTTAAGAGTTACAACTGTTAATACTGCCATGACAATTCCTATAATCCAAAAACGAGCTACTATTTTACTTTCATGAAAACCTTGTTTTTGAAAATGATGATGTAAAGGAGACATCAAAAAAATTCGACGACCTATTCCGGTTTTACTTCGTGTATACTTAAAATAACTAACCTGAATAATTACAGAAAGTGTCTCAATAAAAAATACACCACACAACAATGGCAACAATAATTCTTTTCGAACAATAATCGCTATAACTGAAATCACAGCACCAATAGCAAGACTACCTGTATCGCCCATGAAAATTTGAGCTGGAAAAGCATTATACCACAAAAACCCTATTAATGCCCCTAGAAAAGCTGCAATAAAAACAGAAATTTCTCCAACATTGGGTATGTACATAATGTTTAAATAAGATGCAAAATTCACATTACCAGAGACCCAGGCAAAGATACCTAGGGCAAAAACTATAATCGCAGACGTTCCGGAAGCTAAACCATCTATTCCATCAGTCAAATTAGCGCCATTTGAAACAGCAGTAATGATAAAAATTACTATGGGAATAAAAATTAGCCATGTATAACTTTCTGATTCAAATCCCAACCAATCAATTAAAGAATGGTAATCAAACTCATTGTTTTTTAGTAAGGGGATTGTAGTTAACGTTGCACTTATATCTTGATTAACAATTCCATTTTCAATACCATTTAAATGGGAAACATTTGTTCTTACAGTAACACCCTCATTAAAATACAACACACTACCAACAAAAATTCCTAACAAAACCTGGCCTATAACTTTAAATTTTCCTTTTAAACCATCTTTGTTTTTTTTAAATATTTTAATATAGTCATCTATGCAACCGATAAGGCACATCCAAACCATTGTTATCACTAATAGTAATACATAAATATTATCTAAACGTGCAAGTAAAAGAACAGGAATAATTGTACTAATCAAAATGATAATACCTCCCATAGTTGGGGTTCCTTCTTTTTCTTTTTGTCCATCTAAGCCCAAGTCCCGAACGGATTCACCTATTTGTTGACTTCTTAAAAAGTTTATAATTTTTTTTCCAAAAATCAAAGAAAATCCCATAGATAAAATGATGGCGATTGATGCTCGAAATGATATGTACTGAAAAACACTAGCACCTGGAAACTGATATTGATTTTCTAATAATTCAAATAAATAATAGAGCATAATTAGTCCTTGTTTAAAAAATAATTTTTAGCTGTTTCCAGATCACTGAAATGATTTCGCTTCCCTTTAATTTCCTGATACTGCTCATGACCTTTACCAGCAATAAGAACAATATCTCCCGGCTTTGCCAATTGTCCAGCCATTATAATGGCCTCTTCACGAAGAATTACCTTGATTGCTTTTTTATAATGTTCTGGAGGCACCCCTTTAATCATATCTTCAATAATAATTGCTGGATCTTCATCTCGAGGATTATCAGAAGTGAAAATTACTTTATCACTCAATAAAACTGCTTTTTCTCCCATCATAGGTCGTTTTTTTTGATCACGATTTCCTCCACATCCAACCACAGTTATTAAGTTTTCATTTCGTGTCCTTATTATATTTATAGTACTTAAAACATTAAACAACGCATCTGGTGTGTGGGCATAATCAATTACTACTGTTATGTTATCCTCTGATTGAAAAACATAAAATCTTCCTTCAACACTCTTCAATTCACTAATTCCTTTCAGAATAGATAAACTAGACAGTCCTAATAAATCTGCTGCAGCATAAACTGATAATAAATTTTGAGCATTAAAATTTCCAACTAAAGTTGTCCAGACTTCAAAAGATTGAATTTTCAAGAGCATACCCGTAAACTCGCATTCTAATGTTTGTGCTTTGAAATCAGCATGTTGTTTTATTGCATATGTATATTTTTTTGCACCTGAATTTTGAAGCATGTATTTACCATTTTTATCATCTAAATTGATTAGTGCAAAAGCTGTCTTTGGTAAAGAATCAAAAAATAATTTTTTAACATCACGGTAAGTTTTAAAATCCTGGTGATAATCTAAATGATCATGGGTTAGGTTTGAAAAAATACCTCCAGAAAAAACAAGCCCTTTAATTCTATTCTGATCAATCCCGTGAGATGATACTTCCATAAAACAATGAGAAACTCCCAAATCCACCATTTTATGTAAATATTTATTTAAAGTAACCGCATCTGGAGTTGTATGATAATTTTCAAACTCTTTATGTCCATAAGCTATTTTTACAGTTGACAATAATCCTGTCATGAAACCTTCTCTCAAAAACAATTCATAGAGCAAGGTTGCAATTGTTGTTTTTCCATTAGTGCCAGTTACTCCAACTAAAATCAAATTTTCTGAAGGGTTATCATAAAAATTTGATGCAATTGTGCCTAAGGCTTCAGATGAGTTTAATACTAAAACATATACGATCCCATCTACAAGAACAATTGGAAATTCTTCACATACAATTGTTTTAGCACCATTATCTATGGCCTGAAAAATAAAATCATGACCATCTAATAGCTCTCCTTTTTGAGCAACATATAAAGAATCCAATTTTACATCTCGACTATCAAAATAAATACCACTCACGGCATTAGAAGTTGTTCCCAAAACACCCTCTACAGAAACCTTATATAATATATCCTTGATTGTCTTCATGATAATTCTAAAATTATCATTTGTGAAATACCTACTTTAATTCCAGGATCTATTGATTGCCTTTTCACATTTCCTTCTCCTTTTAAAATTATCTTCAATCCAATTGCCTGTAATAATAGTTTTGCGCCTTCCTTTGACATTCCAACTACATTTGGAATGGTATCATTTTTCAAATTATTTTCTAGCTTTTTTAAATCCGAAGGCTTAATGGTTACTTTGATTGGAATATCATTAAATATTTTTTTTGCGATTTTTTTGAAAACTGGTGCAGCAACAATCGCACCATAATATCCTTTTGACTTATTAGGTCTATGAATAACTACGATACACGAATATTTGGGTTTTTTTGCAGGAAAATAACCTACAAAACTTGCGATATATTCCATTTTATCTGTGGTGTAGTCTAACTGACAAGTTCCTGTTTTACCTGCCATACTTATCATCGGATCTTTAATTCGGTGAGCGGTACCCCACTTCTTATCAACTACATTAAACATCATGTCTTGAACTTTAGTTAAAGTCTCTGAAGAACAAATGGAGGGATTCAGAATTTGCTTTGAAAATACTTTTGTGGGCATATTTCCAAAATTGCTTATCTCATTTATAAATCTTGGTTTAACCATTTCCCCTCCATTAGCAATAGCATTGTAAAAGGTTAACGTTTGTAAAGGCGTTAGACTAATTCCATAACCGTAAGCCATCCAGGGCAAATCCAAACCATCCCAATCAGCATCAGATGGATATGGTATTTTTGGCAAACCTTCTCCGGTAATTGGTAATCCTAAAGGCTTATTTAAACCCATATTATACAAACGATCCACAAACTGCTTTGGAGTTGATTTATAATGATCATAAACAATCTTAACTAGACCTACGTTTGAAGAAACCTCAAATGCTCTTGCTGCACTTATAGTTCCATGACCACCTCGTTTAGAATCCGTGACCTTATACTTTCCGAAAAAAGTCATTTTACCATTACCTGTTTCTATTGGTGTATCTATATCAATTACCTTATCCTCTAAAGCTGCAATCATCCCCATAAGCTTAAATGTGGATCCTGGCTCATGTGATTCTCCAACTGCATAATTTAATTTTTCGAAATACTTCCCCTTTTGAGTTCTTCCTAAATTTGCAATTGCCTTTATAGCGCCTGTTTTCACCTCCATTACCACAACCGTTCCATGTTCAGCTTCAAATTGCTCAAGCTGTGTTAATAAGGCATTGTGTGCGATATCTTGAATGTTTACGTCTAGAGTAGTGTGTAGATCATAACCTTCTGTAGGTTCTTTTTCATTAGAATCACTAATCGGTTTCCACTGACCATTAGCGATTTTTTGCTTCAAACGTAAGCCCGAGTTACCTCTTAAATATTGTGAGAAGGCACCTTCTAGACCAACTGTTATAAACTTTCCATTTTTATCTTTTTTCTCATAGCCAATAGTGCGTTCTGCTATTTTCCCTAATGGATGTTCTCTAACAATTTGTTGCTCACCAATCAGTCCTCCACGGTAGGAACTTTTATTAAAAATAGGAAAGGTTTTGTAGCGAATATATTCTGAATAAGAAAGGTTTTTAGCAACTAACCAGTATCTATTTTTATTAAATCTTACCTTTTCAATCGTTTTAAGAATCTCACCAGAACTCTTGTCCATAATAAGTTCCAAAGAATCTGCTAATACTTTTTTATTGAGGTTGAAAACTGTTTCTGATGGCACAATAGCATCCCAATGCAATTCATATCTTGGTATTGAAGTTGCCAAAATACTTCCATCTGCTGAATAAATATTCCCCCTGCTTGGCTCTAAAATAACATTTTTTATAATAGTCCCTGAACCAATATTCACTCCCTCTTCACCTATATAAAACTGGATATATATCAATTTTCCAATAAGCACAAAAGCAAAGAGTGTTAATCCCACTACCAATGAGTAAAACCTTGACAGAACAGATGAATTTGAAATCTCTTTATTCATCTTCAAATGTTATTTTAATGGGAGGAGTACTTGCTGGACCTATTCCCTTAGTGGATAAAATTTGTGTTATAAAAGTTTCTTTTCTTAGGGTTAGAAGTGTTTTTTTGCCTTCAACAAAATCACCCTTAAGCAATCTAATTTCAGAATTAAGAGCTGCTATTTTGAAAATTTTACGGTCAGCACTGTGTCCACTAGAAATCATAATAATTGCTAATACAGAAACAAACAAAATCATCCTCCAATTCCTAAAGGCATCTTCTTTAATAAGGAATTCTATATTTAATATGGAACGGATTCTATTCATAGCTTCTCTGCAATTCTTAATTTTGCACTTCGTGCTCTTCCATTTACTTTAATCTCTTCTTTTTGTGGCACTATTAACTTTCCAATTTTAGCTAATGGCTTTATCGGATTTCCGTAAAAATCTTTCTTTAACTCCCCTTCAAAACTTCCTGTTTGAAAAAATCTTTTCACTAAACGATCTTCTAAAGAATGATATGAAATACAAACCAATCGACCGCCCTTAGCCAAAGCTGTTGTTGCTTGTATTAAAAAAGATTTTAATACTTCAAGCTCATCATTTACCTCAATTCGTAAGGCCTGAAAAATTTGCGCAAAAATTTTATTTTCAATACGCCTAGGCACTAAAGGCCGTAAAAGATCAATTAAATCCATAGAAGATTCGATTGTCCTTTCTTCTCTTCCATCGATAATTTTAGCAGCTATTGCTTTTGAATTTTTTAATTCACCATATGCATAAAATAAGGTTCTTAAGTCTTCTTCAGAGTACTTGTTTACGATTTCAAATGCATCTAAAGGTTGTGATTGATTCATTCGCATATCCAAACGAGCATCTAGTCGAGTTGAAAAACCTCGTTCACGAGTATCAAACTGATGTGAAGAAACCCCAAAATCTGCTAAAATTCCCTCAACAGGAATTACTTTATGATATTTTAAATATTGTGAGAGATTACTGAAATTAGAATGAATTAAATCAAAACGAGAGTCTACCAGCGGATTTTTACAAGCATCAGTATCTTGATCAAAACCAAGTAGTCTTCCACCAACATCCAAACAATTAAGTATTGCTTTGGAATGACCTCCGCCGCCGAAAGTTACATCAACATAGGTTCCGTTGGGAATGATATTTAGCCCCTCAACAGAAGCCTCGAGGAGTACTGGGTTATGATATTGAGTCATCATCTTTGTCTCCCATAACTTCTTCAGCCAAGGCTCCAAAATCAAGAGCCGCCTCATCTATCGCTTTTTCATAAAGCGACTTATCCCATATTTCAAGGATATTAACTGTGGATGAAACTACCACATCTTTTAATATTTTAGAATGAAGAACAAGATCTTTTGGTATCAAAAGACGTCCAGATATATCCATCTCAACAGTTTTTACCCCAGCTGTAAATCGCCTGATAAAGTCATTATTTTTTTTGTTGAATCTATTTAAACTATTTACCTTTTCCATTAATTCCAACCATTCCTTAATAGGGTATAATTCTAAACAGGGATTAAACACCGCTCGCTTTAAAACAAAACCACCAGAAGTAACTGCTGCCAATTGCTTTTTAATAGCAATAGGAAGCATGATACGTCCTTTGGCATCTGCTTTACATTCGTATGTTCCAATTAAGTGCTGCAAGTATGGTGTAATTATCTATAATTCAAATATAAAATATAATTACCACTAATTACCACTAATTACCACATTGTTAATAAGTTTTAATGTCCTTTATGAGTAACCATTATAAATAGCGTCTAAATAAAAGTTTATCCCTAATGTTGAAATGTCTATATTTACTGCTTAAATATTACTCATTTTAGCTATGGATAATAAGATTATTGAAGAAAAAGAGTTTAACTATATAGAGTCTGGAGAGGGCCAACCGATTATCATTCTTCATGGTCTAATGGGTGGATTAAGTAACTTTAAGGGAGTTTTAGAATACTTTCCTCCTAAAGGATACAAAGTGATTATTCCTGAATTGCCTGTCTACACTATGGCTATTGTAAATACTTCTGTAAAAGCATTATCTGAATTTCTTCATAGGTTTATTAAATACAAAGGACTGAAAGATGTGATTCTTTTAGGAAACTCTTTGGGAGGTCATGTTAGTTTATTGTTTGCCAGAGATTATCCTGACTTAGCAAAAGGGTTAGTTCTCACTGGAAGTTCAGGGCTTTATGAAAACAATATGGGAGATGGATATCCTAAGAGAGGTAACTATGACTACATTAAAGAGAAAAGTCAAGCCGTTTTTTATGATCCAAGAGTAGCGTCGAAAGAAATTGTAGATGAAGTTTTTGAAGCAGTTAATGATAGAAACAAATTAATACGAACCCTAGCATTAGCCAAAAGTGCGATTCGCCATAATATGGCAAGTGAATTACCTAGTATGCTAACCCCTACTGCTATAATATGGGGAGCCCAGGATAGTGTGACACCTCCAAATGTAGCAATAGAATTTGATAAACTACTGCCAAATTCAACCTTGTATTGGATTGATCGTTGTGGGCACGCCCCTATGATGGAACACCCCATTCAATTCAATAAAGTACTAGAGCAATGGTTGGTTAATGCAAACTTCTAAAAAAGATAATGCAGGTTCATTCCGCAACTTTCATAATAAGTAATACAGATGTTTCAAAATGTCCTAACACTTCTATTCCAGAATATGCATTTATTGGGAGATCTAATGTGGGTAAATCTTCATTACTAAACACTATTTGTAAAAAAAAAAATCTAGCAAAAACATCTTCTAGACCCGGAAAGACTCAACTCATCAATCACTTTCTGATCAATAAAAATTGGCATTTAGTAGATTTACCAGGCTTTGGATATGCTAGAGTTTCGAAAACGGATAAAAAAAAATTTCAAAAATTTATAACTAATTACTTTAAACAAAGAAAACAATTAGTTAGTGCCTTTTTACTTATTGACATTCGCCATGAACCACAGCCCATTGATTTAAATTTTATGCAGTGGCTTGGAGAAAATTACATTCCGTTTTCAATTGTTTTTACTAAAGCAGACAAACTTAAACCAGCTGCTAGAAAACGAAATATTAATAACTATACCAGTGAAATGTTAGAAACTCAGTGGGAAGAATTACCTCCCATATTTATAACTTCATCTTTACACAAAACAGGAAGTGAAGAAATTCTAACTTATATAAATTCGCTAAATAAAGATTTTACTGAAACCAATCCTCTTTAGTCTTTTTTCAATTCCAACTTTTCAGCGAAATAATCACAAAAATCTTTCATTGTTGCGGTCATTTTTTCGTCTTTTGTCGCCTCGTAAAAAGTATTACTTAAAGAAACTAATGTTTGATGAAAAAAAAGCTGCATTTGATCCACAGGCATGTCTTTTACCCAAAGGTCCATCTTTAATGTTTCCTGTGCTTCTGAATCCCAAAAAGACAAAAGCATAGCTTTTGTATCTTGACTTGAAATACCACCGTCTTCAGCAGTCCAATTCATGTGTTCTGGGATATTATTTTCATCTAAACTAACTTCAATCTTAATTTCAGTATTCTTTGTAATAGCCATTAGCGTTTTGGTTTATATTTTGAAAGATTAAATAATTTTTGTGCAGACATTTTCAGTAACTCATCAAGGGGTGTCTCTGGAAATTGAATCATATAACTATTTACAATTTGCCACCCCAACCAAGAGCCAATTCTTCCAGGTGTTTCATTATCAAGCTGTAAATAAAACTTAGAAAAAGGTGCAGGCTCAATAAACCTCTGCACCCATTCTAACTGTGTTTGATATAAAACTTGTTTTTCAATAAAATATTGCCAAACATACTTTTCATTCTCCAAAGCCCAATTAAACTCTTCTTTAGTGAATGCGATTCTATCTTCTATTGGCATATGAGGAATTATAAGATCATTTAAATACAACTTTTTACCCTCATAAATCATACGAGCTAAAAAAGTACGATCCTCTACAGGAGGAATAATAAACGTTCCAAATTTATCAGCAATTTGCACTGTAATATATTTTGGGTCCAACTCTTTCCTAATATAAACAGGTATGCCATCATACAAAGGGTTTTCTGAGCCCAAAAAAGTATCAAGAGAAATCAATAATAAACTATCAGAATACACTGTTTTAATCTGATAATCAACATTATTCGTAAGGGTTATTACTCGAGGCGTTTTGGCAAAAGGAAAAAGGTATTTGATGTGTTTGAAAAGATGGCTCACATCTCTTTCAAGGGGTTCAATGTTTTTAAAGGTTGTATTTACCTCACTTTGTAAAAGTAACTGAAGACTATCTTTTTGACGATTAATCCAAACACTATCCGAAAACTGTTTTGGAAATAAAAAAGGATATTTTATTTTAAGCTCTGGAATAACATTAGAGGGCTGACCATAGAATTTTATATCAAAACGATCAAAAGAGATGGAAACGGATATTGATTCTACATCAGATTCATTAGTAAATTCTTCTTGACAGGCATTGAAAAACAAAAAGATTAATAAAATATGAGATGTTCTTTGAAAAATTTCGAAAAAACAAATAAGTCTGTGCTTAAGATTTTTATTCATACCAACAAATACTTTATTTTTGAGCAAATTTAATTGCTATAAATGATTTAATGATGAAATCTCCTGAAAAAGTAGCACAACATATTATCAAGTGGCTTTCAACCTATGCTGAAAATGCAGGTATCAATGGGTTTGTGGTTGGAATATCTGGCGGAATAGATTCAGCTGTTACTTCTACTCTTTGTGCAAAAACAAAAAAAAAGGTCCTTTGTATAGAAATGCCAATTAAACAAGAATCTGCACAAGCTTCAAGAGCCCAAAATCATATTAAATGGTTAGAAGCTAATTTTGAAAATGTCTCTTCTATCACCTTCTGTTTGGATTCGGTTTTTGATTCTTTCACACAATTGACTCCTGAAACTAATGATATAAAAAATAAATTTTTAAGTTTAGCAAATACTAGAGCTCGTTTTCGAATGGCAAGCCTATACTATTTTGCTTCACTAAATAGCTACTTAGTGACTGGAACTGGTAACAAAGTAGAAGACTTTGGCGTAGGGTTTTATACCAAATATGGGGATGGTGGAGTAGACATCAGTCCGATTGCTGACTTAATGAAAACAGAAGTTTTTCAACTTGCCAGCCATCTAAAAATTATTGAGTCTATTCAAAAAGCCGCACCTACTGATGGGCTTTGGGAAGATGATAGAACAGATGAAGATCAGCTTGGAGCGACATATCCCGAGTTAGAATGGGCAATGAAAGCAGTTAAATACAAGGTTTCTCCAAATAATTTCACAGTACGACAAAAAATCGTTTTTAAAATCTACCTCAACCACCATTCACAAAATCAACATAAAATGAATCCTATACCTGTTTGTGAAATACCTGACGAGTTTTTATAAATTATTTATCTAAATAGTCAATTTAAATCCTAATCTAATAATGTTTTAAATTTACACATTAATTCTACTTACTTTTTAAGATATTGAATGTCTTTTTTAAAGAAAATAACATGACAAATATTATCATTATTTAAAACAACTCAAAGATATTTTTTCAAAAAACCTTAAACAATAGAATCAATTAACTAACTCCATATGTCATTTAGAGCTTTAAAGTACTCGATTGAGCTTTCTAGAAAGCACTTTTTTTAGATTCTGATATTGGATTACCTCCTCCAAAAACGAAATATCTTCTTCAGTGGCATCTTTCTTTTTAGCATCATCCATTAAACTTTGTATTTTCTGATCAATCAAATGCCTCCTAAAAGTTAATATGGTTTCGCTAACTAATTGTCCTACCGCACTTTTTCGATCTTTAACAAAGATATTTTTCTTTTCCCAATCATGTAATTGATGGACTTCATCTTCAAATAAAATATCACTAAGAATTTTGCCCAAATCTGGATTCTCTTGTTGTATTATTTTCTCTGGCTTCACATCTCTTTCTAATTGAAAATGTTCAATAAGCTGTTTGTATAAAATTTGAAATTCTGGCTGAATTAATTCCACCTCATCTTGTTGCAAATCAAGAAATATCTTTTCATGTACTTTAGAATGAACTATTTTAGGCTCTTCAATTATATTACCTTCTTCGTCATAACTCACATAGAGATCATCAAAATCCGCTTCTTGATTTCCATATTGCAATAGTATACCAATAATTTTTCTTTCTAAAACAAGTAAGGGATTTACCTGCTTACCCTGAATAGGTGTTTTTTGAATCAAGCCTTCATTTAATCTCTTATTTTGAGTGTTGATAATTGTGGAAGGCTTTTTCTTGTTCTGCTCTTGTGCTAAAGCATTAAATAATACTGTTTCTGAAACCTCCATTAAACTTGCACATTGTTTCAAATAAATTTCCTGTTGAATTGCATCTGGTATTTTTGAAATACTTTTCACAATCTCTCTAACGGTATTTGCTTTTTTAACAGGATCATTACCTGATTCTTGGAGAAGTAAATCAGTTTTAAATTGAATAAAATCTCTTGCTGATTCTTTCAAGTATTTACTTATTTCTTCTCTCGTATGACTTTTCGCAAAACTATCAGGGTCTTCTCCTTCCGGAAATGAACAAACCCTTACATTCATTCCTTGTTCCAAGATCAAATCAATACCTCTTATTGCAGCACGAAGTCCAGCTGAATCACCATCAAATAAAACAACAATATTAGGTGTAAGTCGCCTAATAAGTCTAATTTGCTCAGGTGTCAAAGCTGTTCCAGAAGAAGAAACAACATTTTCAATTCCCTGCTGAAACATCTGAATTACATCTGTATAACCCTCAACTAAATAACAAATATCTTCTTTAGCAATTGCTTTTTTCGCCTCAAACATACCATACAAAACCTTGCTTTTATGGTACACTTCACTTTCTGGAGAATTAATGTATTTTGCAGTTTTTAAGGTGGAAGACAAAATTCGGCCTCCAAAACCTTGTATTCTACCGGCCATACTCCGAATTGGAAATATTACTCTTCCTCGAAAACGATCAACAGCACCTCTTTCATTCTTTATTATTAAGCCTGTCTCTACAATATGACTTTCTGCGTAACCAGCCTTAGTTGCTTTTTTGTAAAATCGATCTCTTTGTTCAGCAGCGTATCCAAGACTAAACAAACGGATGGTTTCATCAGTAAACCCACGCTCCCTAAAGTAACTAAGGCCTATCGCTTTTCCTTCAGAAAATTCCCACAAATCTTGGGTAAAACATTCTTGGGCGAATTGGTTAACTAAATAAAGGCTTTCTCTAGCATTTGCTTTTTCTTTTTCCTCATGAGACTGTTCAGTTTCTTCAATCTCAATATTGTATTTATTAGCTAAAAAACGAATTGCCTCAGGGTAAGTGAAGTGCTCGTGCTCCATCAGAAAGGCTACTACATTACCACCCTTTCCGCTACTGAAATCTTTCCAAATTTGTTTTACGGGAGAGACCATAAAACTTGGTGTTCTTTCTTGGGAAAAAGGACTTAATCCTTTGAAATTTGATCCTGATTTTTTTAAAACAACAAAATCTCCAATTACCTCCTCAACTCTAGCGGCTTCATATACTTGGTCAATTGTGCTTCTTGTAATCAAAGGTCAAGATTTTAATAAAATTATAATTTTTTGTATGAATGAAAAATATCAACAGATTTTTCTTTATATTTTTCTTTCGATAACGTAATTTAACATTAATTCTAGAGCATCACGGTATTGATTTTTTGGAAATTCAAATAACAATTCTAACGCTTCTTTTCTATAGGCTTCCATTTTACTAATCGCAAAATCAAAACCTCCTTTTTCTTTAACAAGCACTATAAGTTGTAGAATCTTTTTTTTGTCTTTATTGTGGTTTTTTATAATATTGGTCATTGCCCTCTTTTCAGCTTTCGATACCACATTTAAAGTATAAATCAAAGGAAGTGTCATCTTCTGATCTTTTATATCAATACCTGTAGGTTTTCCTATTTTCTGCTCACCATAATCGAAAAGATCATCCTTAATTTGAAAAGCCATCCCTAAAATTTCTCCAAATCGATGCATTTTCTCAACCTCCTTCGCAGGTGCATCAATGGCTTGGGCGCCGATAGCACAACAAGCCGCTAATAAGGTTGCAGTTTTTTGACGAATAATTTCATAGTAAACCTCTTCGGTAATATCAAGGTTTCGCGCTTTTTCTATTTGAAGCAACTCCCCTTGACTCATTTCACGAACAGCTACTGAAATGATTTTTAATAAATCGAAATCCTCATTTTCAATTGACAACAATAATCCTTTAGAAAGTAAATAATCTCCTACTAAAACTGCAATTTTATTTTTCCAAAGTGCATTAATTGAAAAAAACCCTCTACGCTTATTACTGTCGTCAACCACATCATCATGAACAAGTGTTGCTGTGTGTATAAGTTCAATTACTGCAGCACCCCTGTAAGTTCTTTCATTAACCTTTCCTTCACCCAAAAGTTTGGCTACCAAAAAAACAAACATTGGACGCATTTGTTTTCCTTTTCTATTTACTATAAAGTGGGTAATTCTATTGAGTAATGCAACCTTTGAATACATTGATTGAGTAAACTTTTCTTCGAAAAGCTCCATTTCCTGATAAATAGGTTTTTTAATTCGTTCAACGACTTTCATATGTATAGTAAATATATCAAATAAGTAGTAATGTTTGATCTCAGGTTACAGTTCCTTTTATATCTAATTTATTGGCTAATTGACCACATGCTGCATCAATATCCAAACCTCTTGAACGACGATAGGTTACTTTAACCCTAGCTCTTGTTAAGGCAGTTATATAATCATCAATAACTGATTGTTGAGCTTGTTTCATTGATGAGCCATCAATTGTATTGTATTGAATAATATTAACCTTTGAGGGAATACGTTTACATAAAGCTACCAAAGCATAAATATCCTCTTTTTGATCATTAATTCCTTCCCAAACTATGTATTCAAAAGTTATTTGCTTCTTACTGTATTCGTTCCAATAAACTAATGAGTCAATTAAATCTTTTAAATCAAACTTTTGTGCAAAAGGCATCATTTTTTCACGCACTTCCTGTCGAGCACTATGCAATGAAACTGCCAACCGAAACTTCACATTGTCATCTGCCATTTTCTTTATCATCTTAGGAATTCCCGAAGTAGAGAGCGTAATTCTCCTTGGAGACATTGCCAGACCTTCTGGATGTGTTATTTTATCTATTGCTGCAATTACATTTTTATAATTCATTAGAGGCTCTCCCATTCCCATAAATACAATATTAGAAAGTGGTCGGTTGTGATATAATTTACTTTGGTGATCTATTGCCACAACTTGATCATAAATCTCATCTGCATTTAAATTTCGCATTCTCTTTAATGCAGCTGTAGCGCAAAAAACACAGTCTAAACTACATCCTACTTGAGATGAAACACAGGCTGTTGTCCTGGAAGCAGTTGGAATTAATACAGATTCAACAACTAATTGATCATGAAGTTTTACAGCATTTTTAATAGTTCCGTCTGAACTGCGTTGCTGAGTGTCAATATTAATATGTTTAATTTCAAAATATGTTTTTAAAATATTCCTGTGTTCTAAAGACAAATTAGTCATTAAATCAAAGTTATGTACTCCTTTTTGCCATAACCACTGATAAACCTGCCCTCCCTTAAAAGAAGGAGCCCCATGGCTTGCAAAAAAGTCTTGTAAGGCCTCTTTAGTTAGTAATCTAATATCTTTTTTATTGATTTCTTCCAAAATTTATTTATAAAAAAAACCTTAATACTACGGTTTTTGTTTTTATTAAATAACCAACATTGCATCACCATAGGAGTAAAAATTATATTTCTCCTTAATAGCAACTTTATATGCATGTTTTATAAAATCAGGGTCTGCAAAAGCAGAAACCATCATCAGTAATGTTGATTTTGGAGTATGAAAATTAGTAATCATACAGTTTGCAATTGAAAAATCATAAGGAGGGAAAATAAATTTATGAGTCCATCCATCATATTCATTTAACAATCCCGAAGAAGACACAGAACTTTCTAAACCCCGCATTACGGTTGTTCCAACTGCACATATTTTTCTGCGTTCTGCAATCGCTTTATTAACTTTTGCTGCAGCAATAGTATCAATAATCAATTCTTCAGAATCCATTTTATGCTTTGATAAATCTTCAACCTCGACCGGACTAAAAGTTCCTAAACCAATATGTAATGTTAACTCTGCAATATTAACACCCTTTATCTCCAATCGCTTTAAAAGATGTTTTGAAAAATGAAGCCCTGCAGTTGGTGCAGCTACCGCACCTTCGTGTTTAGCATAAATGGTTTGATAACGTTCACGATCTTGATCCTCTATAGGTCTTTTAATATATTTAGGAAGTGGAGTTTGTCCAAGCTCCTTGAGCTTTGTTCTAAATTCAGTATAGTCTCCATCAAAAAGAAAACGAAGGGTTCTACCTCTTGAAGTGGTATTATCAATTACTTCAGCTACTAAACTTTCATCTTCACCAAAATACAATTTATTACCAATTCTGATTTTACGGGCTGGGTCAACCAAGACATCCCAAAGGCGTTGTTCCTGATTTAACTCACGTAATAAAAACACTTCTATTCGAGCACCTGTTTTTTCTTTGTTTCCAAAAAGACGAGCAGGAAAAACTTTTGTGTTATTTAAGGCCATTACATCACCTTCATCAAAATAGTTAATAACATCTTTAAAAGCATGGTGCTCTAGGGTTTCTTCTTTACGGTTTAGGACCATTAATCTAGATTCATCACGATCTTGGGCAGGTCGTTGAGCTAGAAATTCGCTAGGAAGTTCAAATTGAAAATGAGATAGTTTCACAGATTAAAATTTTATGATTAATACAAATTAATTTACAAACATGAAGATGAAATTATCAATTCATGTTTTGAGGAAAATTTAATCTAAAGCTTACTTAGATTAAATTAAATTTCATTGATCTGCAAATATAACATCTCAACATAGGCGTTGTCAAGTAAAAACGTATTTATCTCTACTTAATTTCAAAATTAAGCTTTCTCAAATCATTCCAGAAGTCAGGATAAGATTTGGAAACTACTGAGGAGTCTTCAATTTTTAAAGGAATTTTTAATGCCAAAGGAGCAAAAGCCATAGCCATTCTATGATCATTATAAGTTGAAATAGAGCAATTTTCTATAAAATTTGTGTGAGGTGATAGATGTAAGCTCTCATTGGTAACTTTAATTGTTGCCCCTAACTTAGTTAGCTCAACCTGAAGTGCTTCTAGTCGGTCTGTTTCTTTAATTTTAAGTGTGTGTAAACCCACTAAATCACATCCAACACCAAGTCCATAACAACTCACCGCAATAGTTTGGGCAATATCAGGTGTTTTTGTAAGATCCAATTGAATTGAATTAGGAAGCGGCTTAATCTCTTTTCTTAGGTATAAGGTATCTTCTTCAAAACGTGAAGAAACACCTAACTGCTCATATATGTCTAATAAAACGACATCACCTTGTAAACTAGATTTTTTAAAACTCGTTAAACTTATTTTAGCCTTTTTGGCAAGCGCTACGATGCTAAAAAAATATGAAGCAGAACTCCAATCTGACTCTACTACTTGATTTATTCTTTTAATTTTTTTTGCTGAACCAACCCAAATCAGCTGATCTTTAAAACTGGTGGTAATTCCTAAGTTATTTAACAATGTTAATGTCATTTTTATATAGGGTATCGAAGTGATTTTTCCAACCAAATTTAATTTGAGCCCTTTCTCTAAAACAGGTCCCAATAGAAGTAAGGCAGATATATACTGACTACTTATATCAGCGGGTAATGATATGGCCCCCCCTAAAAGTTTTTTGCCTTTGATTCTAATGGGAGGAAACCCTTCTGCTTTTTCATAGACTATTAAGGCGCCAATCGAACGAAGGGCATCTACCAACAATTTAATAGGTCGTTCTTGCATTCTAGTGGAGCCAGTAAGCACAACTTCATGACCGTCTAGGTGAGAAAAATATGCTGTTAAAAAACGCATTGCTGTTCCTGCATGGTGAACATCTACCACTTCTGAAGTAGACTCAAGCGCCTCTTGCATTACCTTACTATCATCAGAATTAGATATATTCTCTAATTGAAAGCCTTTAAACAAAGCTTGCAACAATAGTAATCGGTTTGTCTCACTTTTGGAACCAGTTATACGTAAAGAGCCTTCACACCATCCTGATAGATGATCTATTTTAATATTCATTAAGTGTTATGGTTTTAGTTTAGGATTGCTGTGATGACGTTTATGATCTCTTGAAGCTTTTTTAACTAACTTTTTATCAAAAGAAGCTTGTAAATCAACACCTGTTTGATTTGCCAAGCAAACAGCTACAAATATAACATCAGCTAATTCTTCACCTAAATCTTTATTTTTATCACTTTCTTTTTCAGATTGCTCACCATAGCGTCTTGCTATTATTCGGGCAACTTCCCCTACTTCTTCAGACAACTGAGCCATGTTAGTCAATTCATCAAAATAACGAATACCATGGTTATTAATCCAATTATCAACTGATTGCTGTAATATTTTTAAATCCATAATCAAAAATAACTATAAATGTTGATTATAGCCTTATCGATTAATTCCAACGTTTTTAAAACAATGCTTTTAACTCAGCAAGAGAATAAACAATTGGACATTTCGTATGAACCTCTTCATTATGTGAATTAAAGTGAATTGCTTGCATACCCTGATTCAAAGCACCTAAAATATCTGCCTCAAAACTGTCTCCAATCATTATTGAGGCTTCTGCAGTTGTATTAACAGTTTTTAATGATTGAATAAATATTTCTGGATGAGGCTTTTTGAAACCAACTTTTTCTGCTGTAAAAACAAATTCAAAAAAAGATTCAATTCCAGAATTCTCAATTTTAAACTGCTGAACCTTATCAAAACCATTGGTTATAATATGTAATCTAAACCTATTTTTTAATACTTCTAAAAGCTCTATTGCACCCTCAAATAAATGAGGAAAAGTAGATAAATATGTAATGTATTGCTCTGAAATCTTGTCTATAAGACCTATGGAAGCAGAATAATTCAGCTTTTCAAAAGTCATATTTAACCTGTTAAAACGTAGATCTTCCTGAGTTATTTTATTTTCTCGATATAATTTCCATTGAGCATGATTAATAGGGTTGTACAATTTCAGGAAAACATCTAATGAAAAAGGAAAGTTTAATTCTATAAATATTTCATTAAAAGCAAGTCCTGAGTTCTTTTCAAAATTCCAAAGTGTGTGGTCTAGATCAAAAAAAATATCTGTTACCGAATGAGTATTTATCATTTAATATAGTTTTTGAATTCCTGAAGCCAACTTGTATTTTCTCCAATCGGACTGAAAAATCCATTTGATATTACAATTGTAAGGGAGCTGGAAGATAGGGGTAAGTTCTCATGAATATCCTTCAACAATTGAAAGGCTTTTTCAGGAGACATTTTTTTTAATCCCTTTTCAGTAGTTACTATTGGATTGATTTTTAAGGGTAATTGAAATTCGCTAGATAAGCTATAAAAATAAAATGGAGTAGCTGTACCAGCTCTAAAACCAAATGTTTTTTGATACCCCATACTATAATCTGAATTAAACTCTTGAGCTACTAAACTTTCATATACAGTATTCAAATTCTGGATTTCATTACTCATTCTTATGTCCGAAATTGGTCTATGCGTCAGTGATTCAAAATTATTTTTTTCGAGTCCTAAAAACTCGTTTGCTTTTAATTGAGATTTAACGGAAACTAAAAGTCCAAGAGAAAACAAATCACTCATTGTTTTAATTATTTTTTGATAGCTTAAATTAAAAATTGAAACCGTGGATTGAAAGGGTGAACTTTCAGAAAATAAAAAAAATATTTTTGGTGAAACTGCTGTTGATTTAAAAAAAGATTTCCAAGTTTGGAAAGTATTAAAAGGGTCTTCTTTTATTCGAAATAAAACTGCTAATTGCTCAAAAAGATGGAGTAAATTAAATGCCCACAAGGATTTGAAAAAATCACTTAAAGAAACTAGCAATGATCTATGCTTATATCGAAAAGGAACCAGAACCTCAATAAGCACATTTTTGATAGATTTTTTTTTCTCATCATTTGTATTAAAAAACTCTGGAAATGCAACAGTAAGGTTTTTTTGTAAATGATCAACCCAAAGATCTACGACAGGAAGTTCTAAAAAACCATATAGCCCAGCTATACTTTGCGCCGGATCAAAAAATCCTTGAGGTGTTTTTATATGGGGCAATGCTTCTTCATAGCGCGATAAGAGAAAGAAACTTGCTGCAAAAATATCAAAGGAAAAAAAACTATCTCCTTGTGTTTTAAAAAAAATTGGAAATCCATCTAATCTTTCAACATCAAGTGTTTGAATTTTTACGCCTTGCTCATAAAGCAAAATATGTGCAGGAATAAAATACTCATCTCCTAACTGTTTTATAGTGTAACTAAATTTAGGCCCAGAATGTGCAACAAATGTCTCAATAGTTTTAGTGAACCCAACTGAAACTCCTAACATATTTTCAAAAATATGTTTAAAAATATAAGTTAATCTAGGTGTTATTTTATGAGTATATACCAGTACCATTAATAAGATATATTTGTAAGATA
>Ga0307998_1000202_pt1 | contig 34551 bp, 35 predicted proteins | sample Davwhametageno37_FD_203147 | JGI IMG/M metagenome (GOLD analysis project Ga0307998, IMG submission 203147) | Marine microbial communities from Davis Island wharf, Antarctic Ocean - #37 | ecosystem: Environmental > Aquatic > Marine > Unclassified | place: Antarctic Ocean: Davis Island wharf... | reverse complement strand
TACAAATCTTGAATAGGCACCATTCATAGTGCTTCCACCAATCATTTTTCTTTCTAGGCATAAATTATAAAGTTTATTTTTACAAAGATCACACTTATTGCAAACTGAATGTACAGTTTCACATGTCACTTTATCATTAATTGTAAGGTGGCCTTTATAATTTTTTGGTAAAGAAAATATAGTACCTGAAAACTCATGACCTAAAATATATGGAACTTCTGATTTTAAGTGTGTTTTATGATAATTTTCCACATCGCTTCCGCATACACCAACGGCATGGACTTTAATTATCGCTTTTTTCTCTTTGATATGTAGGAATGGATTCTCAATATTAAGAATTTTTATATTTTTTTTTCCTGGAGAGTGTCTAACAACTGCTTTCATCATAATTTTTTTGAGTAATTAATGCTTTCTATTATCTGATTTTTTAAAAATTTAAATATAAATTCATCATTATTTTTTATACCACTAAAATCTTTGAAATTCTTAGTTCTATTTGAAGAAATCGCTTTGGATAAAGAATTTTCAAATTTTTTTTTTTCGTCAAATAATCTTGAACCAATCTTATTCCAAAATATTTTATTATTTTTTTTTATATGTCTTGGTGATAATTGTCCTGGTTCCAACATCTTTGTGATATTAGGTTTTTTTTTTTCAATAAAATTTATAATCGGTTTCAACTTTACAGACCCTTTACCAATAGCACAATTTGAAAGCATAAACCCTTCTTTTGTCTCTTTAATATTATAGTCTTTAATATGAACATTATTAATTTTTTCAACAATTTTTTTACAGAAAACCATTGGATCCTCACATACAGCAAAAGCGTTACCAATATCAAAATTAATTCCTATAGTATCGTCTTTATTAAAACTATCCATAATTTTAATAAAATCATTAGAATCAAAATCTTGATGATTTTCAATTGCTATTTTTACATTATGGTCACGAGCAATAGGCTCTAATTTTTTTAAAAATTTTATCGAATCTTCAATATAATCATCCCAATCTTTTTTAATTAAATGTCTTTTACATTCTAGTATTTTGGTTAACACAATTACAATTATTTTTTTTTTACTATATTTAATATTTGTTATAAGATCTTTTACTGCATGGAGATCAAAAATCTTATCACAATCTAAAATATAAAATAAACCGTTTAAATCGAGATTTCTATAAATTTTATCTAATTTATAATGGTCTCCTTTTTTTACAAAGCTAGATGGATAAAATTCTAAACCATCAAGATTATGTTTCATTGCTATATCGGAAAATTCTTTGATTATATTTGGTCTATTTTGAGACCTAGAAATATAATAATTTAATGAAGATAAATTAAGTCCTATATTTTTTAACATATCTATTTTGTAAGACCTTTTATTAAATTAAATATACAATCATCATTTGTTCTTTGAACAGCTTCTTTAGTGTTGAAAGCATTATGAGATCCTAAGACAGCATTATGAAATTTTTTAAAAATATGATTTTTTGCCAAAGGTTCATTCTCAAAAACATCTAAACCAATTCCACCTATTTTTTTGATGTTTTTAATTAAAGCTTCTTCATGAATAACGGGGCCCCTAGAAATATTTATTAATATTAAATCTTTTTTTATTATTTTAAAATCTTTAAAACTTAGTAAATGAAAGCTAGATTCATTTAAATCAGTTGCTATGATTAAAAAATCTGAATTTTTTAATAATTTTTCTTTAGATACAAATGAATAACCTCGTTTTAATGCAATTGATTTTAATTTTTTATTTGTATCGTTAATTAATATATTCAGACCAAATGCACTAGCAACATTTGCGATATTCGCACCTATATTACCAAAACCAATAATTCCAAGTTTTTTATTTGTTAACTCAATACCAGAGTACTTTTCCCATTTATTATTCATAATTGAAGTATGAATCTTAAATAATCCTCTTGAAAGATTGATTAGTAAGCCTAAAACGTAGACTGTAACACTTTCAACGAAAGCTTTTGGAGAGTTATATACTTTAATGCCTTTTTTAATGGCGTAGTCTACATCAATTGAATTTAAGCCAGTACCCCACTTAGAAATTACTTTTAATTTTTTGGCTGTATCTATTACTCTTTTATTAATTTGATCATCTCCACAAATTATACCATCGTATTTGGTAATTATTTTAGCAAGTTGATGTTCATTTAAACAAGGATTTACTGATTTTACATCATACGATATATCATTTTTTCTTAAAAGTTTTTTATACTTTGGGCTAAGTGGTAATAAATAATGCCATGTTATTAAAATTTTTTTTTTACGCATAAAAAACTTTTACATTAGATTTGGTTTTACTTAAAAAATTTAAAAAAATATTACTTTTAGAATATTTTTTTTTATTAATCATTTTTATCAAAAATTTCTTCTTATTACCAAGTAATACAAAAATTATTTGATCTATTTTTTTTAAATAGTTAAAGGTAAATGATAGACGATAAAATTCTTCTGACAAATTTTTAGATATAAAAAAAGGTTCTTTTTTAGCGTAAATTTTATTATCTTCAAAAATAGAAGCTATATGACCATCTTCACCAACACCCAAAAAAGCTAAACCAATATCATTTGGAATTCTTGTAAAGTTTAATTTAACTTTATTAAGCAAATAATTCTTATTCATCAAATTTTCATTTTTTATATCAAAAAAAAAATTAGGTGAATTTCTACTATTTTTTGAAAATATATTTTTTATATTAAATAGATTAACTAATTTTTTTTTTTTATCTACTAGGCGTTCATCAGACAAAAAAAGATTTAAATTTGAAGATATTGGATCTTTTGATAAAATCTTATAAAAGTCAGAATAAGTATTTCCTCCACTAATGATAATGTTATTATTTTTTCTTATCTCGATATCTAAAATTTTTTTACATTTTAAAAAGATATTTTTCTTATTATCAAATTTTTTTACAAATATTTTTTTCATGTTAATTAAAGTTTATTGACAATACTTTTTATGCCTTCTTCGATTTTAATTTCATTCTTAGGAATTAATAATTTTCCTTTTCTTAATTTATAAGTGTATGGATTTGTTTTATAGTGATATTCGAAAGATTGATTTTTATAAATTATTTCTTTGATACCCATTCTTTTTGCTATTAATTTAAGTACATTCTTGACTTTAATTTTTTTTTTCCCAATCAAATTATAATAAATATTTTTATGTTTTTTGCTCAATATCTTCACACACAAACTTGCTGCATCAAGTACATTGATATAGTTTCTTTTTTCATTTCCATCAGAATATCGTATAATTTTTTTATTTGTCCTTGCTTGAGCTATATATTTACCTAAACTATTAAAATAATTTGACCTTAGACCGTAAAGTGACCCAAACCTTAGTATATTAAAGTCAATTTTATATTTTTTACTATATTGTTCTATTATCATTTCACTTGATAATTTACTTGTGCTGTAAAACCCGCCCTGTTCACTTAAAGCATAAATGCTGCTTGCAAAAATTATTCTTTTAACTTTATTTTTAATACAGGCCTCCATTATATTTATTGTTCCAAATATATTTATATTTAAAGTATTTAATGGAGATCTATTTGCTTTGTCTATATCAGCAACGCTTGCAAAATGATAAACAACATCAATTTTTTTAGTTGCTTTTAAAACTCCAATTTTATCTAATATATTTCCTTTTATAAATTTTTGATTTTTTTTTAAGTATTTGGATTTTTTTTCATCAAAAATTGTAATCTTGTAGCCATCATCAAGAAGTTTATCCGCAACATGACTAGCTAAAAATCCAGAACCACCAACTACTAGTATATTTTTATTAGTTTTCATATTTTATAAATTATTGAAATTTGGTTTAAATGATTTAGATAATTTTTTCGACAACCCAAATTTAATTACTTTTTCAAGATATTTGTAAGAAATATCGGTATGTATTTTAGTTTTTTTTGCATTAATTTTTAATTCTTTGATGTAGTTCTTGTCTGTAATTAATGAAATTTTTTTTCGTTTGTATATCCTTATATTTTTTGGAAAAAAATTACCAATATTGTGAGACTTCGCTGCACACTCGATTAAATAAAGTGTTTTATTAGCATTAACTTTATCTAATTTTGAAAGTTTCTTCAAAAGTTTTGGTTTTGCTAAATATTTGAAATATTCTTTTTTAGTTTGACAGTCTTGTGTGAATCCTAAGTGTGAATAATGACTACAGCCTCCTAATAATGGTCTTTTTCCATATAATGCAGCAAATTCCAACCCTGCAGAACCTGAGCATGTAACAACTGTGTCAATAATGGACAGTAATGCATTAGTCTTGATATCTTTTGTACAAATTTTTATATTATTGAATATTTTTAAATTATTCTTTTTATAAAAATTTTCTAAAAAACCATCTTCATTTAATAAAAAACTGGATGGATGAGATTTTAAAATATACAAAATATTTTTATTTTTTTTCATCTCTTTCAATGTAACTAACAAATGATCATAATAATCATCAAATATTATTTTGCCACTTCCATGTGGCCCATCAGCAAATACATGAGCTGCATAAAGAATTATACTATCAAATTTTTGAATTTTTTTTACACCTATTTTTTTTAATATTTCTTTTTTATTAAACATTTTCTTTTTATGGTTGGCATTCATGTTGTCATGATTTTGAATAATTTTTCCTTTATTCTTTTTAATTAAATGCTCTTTGTATTCTTGAATAATTTTTTTATCTGAAAAATTAACATTAAGTAGGTATTCAGGACGTATAGCAAATGGCAAAACATATAGATCATTTTTAGGATATTTATAATGAAGAAATTCTTGTCCTGTTGTGATAAAAAAAACAACATTTTTTTTTAATATTGAGCAAATTCTAAACAAAATTGTACTACTATTAAAATAACTATGCTGACCAACTACACATATTTTAAAATTGTTTTTTTTTACTACATCAATAAAGAATAAAAATTTAAATATAGACAAGAAAACTATTTTAAAAAAAAATAAGCTAAAGCAATTTCTTTTTGCAAAATTTTGATTGTATCTAGTGTATGAATCGTAAATTAAATCTCCCACTTTTACCTTTTTGATTTCGAAATTATCGATAAATGATGAATAGCCATCAATTAATATCTTGAATATTGCTTTGATTGTGAAAAACAAAGCTGGAATAGAATAAAATATATAATTTCTAAGTAAATTAATTTTTACTAAATGATTAATTTTAAAGTATTTATATATTTTTAATTTTGGAGACTCTTTTCTATATTCATGAAAAACTATAGGTTCACAATTATACCTCTCATTAAATATCTTTGCGATTAAACCATATTTAATTATTAAGTCTAATTTAAATCGATCAATAAATAAAACTTTTTTGCTACTATGTTTAATTTTATTGTCTAAGTTGTTTTGAATTATTATCTTTTCTATATCACTATACATATTGTAAAATTTTAACTTGTCTTTATATTGATTTTTTTAATTAGCTGTTTATCATTAAGTGAATAAATTTCATCACAATATTCTAAAGTGGTGTTTTTATGAGAAATCATGATTATAGTTGAGTGCTTACTTAAATCTTTAATTATATTCATTATATTTTTTTCGTTTTTTTCATCCAAAGAGCTCGTTATTTCATCTAATATCAATATTTCTCTATTTTGAAGTAGTGCTCGAGCTATACCAAGTCTTTGAATTTCACCTTCTGAAGCACGTATGGTTGTTTCTCCTATTATTGTATCTAATTTTTTTTTATGATTATTAATTATTTTTTCTAACTTAACTTTATTTAAAATATTTCTAATTTCTTGGTCATTTATTGTAGTTAATTGATTACCAAATAATAAATTATTTCTTATAGTATCATCAATAATTGTAACTTTTTGTGGGATATAACTAATTAATTTTAAATAACTATTAGTAATGGTGGATATATCTAATCCGTCTAGTAAAACCTTACCTCTTGTTGGATTAAAAATTCCCATAATAATATTAACTAAAGTACTTTTGCCCTGTCCACTTTCACCACGTATTCCAATAAATGAACCTTTTTTAATTGTGAAATCAATATTCTTAAGGATGGTTTTTTCTTCGTTGTAACCAAATGAAACTTCTTCTAAAGAAATCATTTTTTTAAAATTTATATTTTTTTTCTGCTCGTTATTGCGTATCTTTTTGTTTAATTCATTTATTAAAATTACTTGAGCTTTTTTACTGTAGTTAATTTTTGAAATATTTCTAAGCAACACGATAACAACTGGGAAAATTCTGAGTGCGGCAATTGAAAAAGCGGCTATATTAACTGCCATATATGAAATTTTAAGCTCTAACGTAAGTGAAACTGCTAATATGATAAAAATTATCATAAGGAGACTTAATTCTAATAATAGTTTTGGTAAATTACTTATAATTGCAAATTTTAACTTATTTGTGGCCCAAGCTTTTTTTACATTAATAAATCTTTTATAAAAAAAATCTTCTACGCCATATATTTTAATTTCTTTATATGAATTAAAAATATCTTTAATTTTAGACAAAGTACTTTCTACTAGAATCAGTTTATGTTTACCGAAAGAAATGAATCTTTTTTTTGTTAAAATGTAATATATCATAAATGAAATTAACGATATTAGAATTATTGAAACTGTAATGATTGGATTAATTGCTAGTAAAAAAATAAAATAAAATATCAGTGTCATAAAACTAATAACAATATTATATGATATCAAAAAATTATTTTGAACAAAATCATCAGTTATTGTTGTCATTAAATTTAAGAAATTTGAATAATTACTCTGTAAATAACTTAGATAATTATTATCAAGTTTTTTTTTTAATACTTTTCCCGATATATTTACAGATAAATCTAAACCAAATTTAGTAAAATAAAAAAAATATGTTATTTTTAATACAGTTTTGATAGCAAAAAAAATAAATATCAATAGCAGCAAAAAAGATGTTGATTTAGATTGAATAAAATTCAAAACGTAGTTAACAATATTATTTATAAAGTCTACTTCTACTTGAATATCGTTTTTATTCAAAAAAAAGACTAGTAACGCAGGTATTGACGCAACACTAACTACGTCTAAAAAGATATTAGTTATATGATTAATAAATAAAGAAATTATTCTTAATTTAAAATTCTTATTTAAAAAAAATTTGAAATTGAATATAAGATCTGACAGCATCGTATGATAAATTTTATAGATAATATTAAATGTAAATTTAAGACTAAACTAAGATTTAATTAATTTTGTTATTCGTGAATAAATCTTGGAACAACTTTGTCTTTTGCTATATCTAGTCCTCTTCCATAATTCGCAGGATTTGGGTTAGTTTTCCAGTATTTAACTTGAATTTCATCAAACTTTCCTCTCCAATAATATAAATCTTCTATAGTCATATTGTGTGGTTTAATAATAAAATCACCTTGACCTTGGCTAACTGGCTTCTTCCACAACTCATCAAAATTTGGTTCAATGATCCAGAGTTTTTCCTTTACAACTTGAGCGTAAAGTTTTGTTTCAGGAAAAGGAATTAGTGTACCTACGCCAACTTTATCAAGTTGGATTTCATTTATAAAATCATAACTATTCTGTAATGTTTCATTTGTATCTTCTGGAAATCCCATAATAAATTGCCCATGAGACATAATTTTATATTGCTTTAGTAAATCTGCAACTTCAATGCATTTGTCTCTTTCCAAAAGTTTTCCTATAACTTTGTTTCTTATATAATCGTCTCCGTGTTCAACAGCTAAACTGGCTCTAGCTAATCCAGCTTCTGCCATTTTTGCAATTACATCTTCTCTCAAAGAGTTAATCCATAAACCATTAGGAGTATCCCATACAATTTTTAGTTTTCTTTTAATCATTTCATTGCATAGTTCTATTGTACTAGCTCTATTTAACGTCATTTGGTCATCCATAAATGAAAAGTAATTTACTCCATACTCTTTATGCAGTAGCTCTATCTCATCTATTATCGCTTTTATTGTTCTTTTTCTGTGTTTCTTTCCCATAACTAAAAACATGTCACAAAAATTACAAGCCAGTGGACATGCCCTTGATGAAAAAATAGCTGCTTTAAATTTGCCAATTTTTGTTTCTGTTGGATTGTAATAATGATCAAGATCCATTTTAAATTTATTCATATCAATTAAATCCCACGCTGGCATTGGAAGTGTTCCTAGATCATCAACATAATTTTTTAATCTATTAATATGCACAACTCCTTTATCATCCCTAAATGCAAAAGATTTTATTGATTTTAGTAATTCTGGTTTATTTTGATCAATTGAAGCACTTAACGCAACAATTGAGTTTTCTCCTTCACCGATAGCCACGTAATCTATCTCCACACAGTTTTCTAGTATCTCTTTAGGAAATGTTGTGGGATGTATTCCTCCCGTGGCAACTTTGAAATCTTCTGAATGGTTTTTAACTAATTTTGCAAACTCTAAAACATCAGGCCAGCTTCCTGAAAATAAACAATTGAGCCCAACAAGATCTGGCTTGAACTCATCTAAAGATTTAATTATTTCTTCTTTTGAATATTCTAAATATTTTTCTTCTTTAGAATGAACTTCGGAATTATTAAAATCTAAAATACTGACTTCATAATTGTTTGCTCTTAAGATGGCTGCCAAATGTATTAGGGCTGCTGATGGGTAAAAATCTTCTCTGTTAACATGATTTACAGATCTATCATAATTAAGATTAATATAGGGTGCTATTAAAAGTATTTTCATTAAATTAGAATATAGACTTTACTCTTATTTTGTCAATTATATGCTAAATAAAAATAAGATTGAAAATCTTCCAATAAAATTTCTAATTTTTTAACATCCAGTAACAGTAAAAAAATTCATGATGCATCATCGTGTTTTTACTTACTTTTACTTGTTTTAAAAGAAAATCTGACTCAAGCTGATAATTTCATGAATAAGAATGCCAGATAAAACTTAAAAAATAATTTGATGATATTTATAAACAATTTGCTAGTGTATTTGATCTGCACGACCTAAGATTTTTTTAAAAAATATTTTTCTTTCAAGTAAAATTTCAACAATAGATGAAAATATAATTGTTGCTACTAATGTATTGCCAAAAAATGGCAAAGCAAGTGTGTAACATATTAATAAACCTTCGACTGTGTAGCCGTAAGATCCTAGAGACCAAACACCAAAGTTAGTAATTACAAAGAAAATGGTAGCGCCCGTTAAGGCTCCAATAATTCTAATTAGTTTATTTGTAAGAAAAAATTTTGCAGATAATCCTATAATAACAACACTTCCCCAAGTAAAAAGTGTAACACTATGAAATCCAATAAATAAATCAGTTATTAAGAAACTAAGTATTAATACTGGTAGGTATCTTACTCCTAATAGTGCTGGAACATAGAAACTCAAGGTCATCAAACTAGTAAAGTTTGGTGGATGGGGGATAAATCTACTTGCAGCTAACGCACAAAATATACTAACTGATATTTTTAAGTAGTTCATTAATGTTATTTTATTCCATTAACTTGATAAAGCAACTATAATTATTTCTCTTAATGGTACGTTGTATGTAATTAAATTATTGATTTAATCTCTTAATGTTTGAGATCTATTTTTTAAGGAAATTATTATTTTTTTTTTTTCTTCTTCTTTCAACACAATCCAATTGTTTATCTCTTGTTGTGTACGAAAACACCCATAACAAAGACCACTTTTTTTATCTATTTTACAAATATTTTTACAAGGTGAATCAACCATTGAGTTGTAGGATTTTTTATGAACCTTGATTTATCAAGTGGTTAATAAAATTTTTTAATTTTTGCATTAATTTATCTATGTGGCTTAACATATTTAAAAATTTATAATTTACAGTTTTCTCCACAGATTTACTTACAATATTTTAATAAATAATAAAAATTAAAATTCCCTTCCAAATTTAAGATTTAAGTTTCTTCCTGGTGTGTTGTAGCCCCAAGCCTCACTGTAACTTTCATCAAATAAATTTTTTACAGAAAAATTCATTTTGTAATCATTTAATTTGTAATCAGCAGATAAATTAATAAGTGTATACTCATCTAACATAACTGACTTGAAACCATTATCAGAACCACCATAATCTCTTCTTTCCCCAACATATTTATATTGTGCACTTGCAGTAAAATTTTTATCAAATTTTTTAACAACAGATGAGCTAAATGAATGTACTGGTACCCTTACATTCATAGGCTCATTACAACTAGTGGCATTTAGATCATCACAAGTTTGACCATCATAAGATTTTGTAAAAACATAACCAAAATTAAAATTTAAATCATCTACAGGCCTCCAGTTTGCTAGCGTTTCATGGCCAAAGCTGTTATTTTTTGCATCACTATTCTTTTGAGTGTACTCAGCACCTTCATCCACGTTTGATTTCCATCCAGTTATTTGATTTTCATAATCTATTATAAAAAATGTTGTACTAAGGTCAAAATTTTCTGTTATCTTTTGATCTACCCCAAAATCAAAACTAGTACTTTCTTCTGGTACTAAGGTAGATCGGTCAGCAACTGTAGCCCCAAAATAGTATTCATTTAAACTTGGCATTCTTAAACCTGTTCCAAAACTTGATCTGATTGTAGTATTACTATTTGCCTTAATATTAACAGTTGCTCTTCCAGTATGGTATGCTCCTGCAATACTATGATGATCTCTTCTAAAACCAATTGTAGAATAAATTTTTTCTAAAGGTCTAAATTGCAAGTCCAAATATTGAGAATTTATCTCTTCGTCAGCAGCATAATATTTATCTGCATGGTATGATCTGGTATTTTTATAGTTAGATGGTATTTCGGCAGCATCTTTTTCAGCCTCTAAACCATAAACAATTTTTGTATCTAAGTTAAAATTATATTGACCAACTAAATTAATAGCATCTCTTTGCCCTTCATACATTTTTTTTTTTGGTGATGCACTTAAGTAACCTGTTACAGTCTCTCTTAGAAAATAGGTTTTATTATATGATATTGTATTTTTTAAATTACCAGTATCAATTATAAATCTTGAGCTAAATATTGTTTGCTGATCATCTGAGCTATTGTCATCAGTAATTATAGCTCCTGAAAAAGTTTTTCGACCAACTGAATCATATTCAAGAAAAGTATCAGCATAATTCATATAACTTTCAGCTCTTAGAATATCATTAATTTGATAACCTAAATTTGCTTCAAAACTGTCATTTCTATATCTATCTTCTTCATTATCATCAGATCTATGTGATATTCCATCAGAGGAAAAATTTGTTGATCCAAGGAAGTAATCAAATTTATTTGTTTTACCATCAGCAGAGAAATTAATACTTCGAGTACCAAATGAACCTTCTGTTATAGAAGCATCTTGATGATGCCCTTCTCTACCTTTTTTTGTAAATAAATTTATAGTTCCTGCAATTGCACCACTTCCATACAATGTAGATTGAGACCCTTTCAAAACCTCAATATTTTCAAGGGAATTATTCATTAAGTTTCCAAAATAATAATCATTTGAGGGTGTTGATGGATCAGATAATTTTATTCCATTAATATAAACAGTACTATACCTTTTGGGCTGCCCTCTTAATTGAACACCCGATACTGATCCATATCCACCAGATTGAAAATAATTCATACCCGTTAAACTTTCACTTAATATGTCACCAACAAAATATTCTGTAGAATTTGAAATTTGATTTTGGTTAATTACAGACACATCGCTACCAACAACACTTTTTGACTGTGGTGATTTACCCGCTGAAATAACGATTATAGGAATCTCATCAGCATATGTTTTTGAAACTTGTATAAATATAAATAATAATAGAAATATTCTTATGATCATGCGACACATCCTTAGTTTAAGTTCCATAACATAATGAAACTTTGTTAATTATATGCCGATGCTAATTTTAATTGTAGAACTAGACTTTCCCTGGCCTTCGTTCAACAGCGGGCTATATTGGGTGGCACTCCGACTTTACGGTTCCAGGAAGAGCCAATGAATTTCACACTGATTCCCCACCAAAATTCAATACAAATTCAAAATAGTTTTTTTTTAAAATATGTCAATATAATTTATCATTGAATGATAATGTATTTTTTTTCAATTGTTATTTTTATCAGATATCTTTCAGTTTTAAAAGTGGTGAATTTATAAAAAAATTATTTAGTCTTGCAGTTCTGACTGCACTAGTTCTTGAGTATTATAAAATCTAGTTAAAAGTTTATAGACGATATGTGGAAAGTAAGGTTTAGCTAGATTTTTAATTTAAATCATTCTGATATGCTTCTAAAATTTCAAATTTCTCACAAATAGACGTATGATTGAGTTAATTAACGTAAAATAACCGTTAATTATCGCTCTTTAAATATTTTCTAATTTGGTTAATAGACAGAAATTCATTATTATCACTACTGTAACTAAAATTTTTCTTGGTTTTTTTTCCACTAAATTTTTTTATGAAAGATGTATATTTTTTATCACTAAATATATTTGAGGGATAAATTATATAAAACTTATCAAATTCAATTGTATTTCTTGCATCATCTTTAGATATCATTTCTTCATGCAATTTTTCACCGTTTCTTATGCCTACAATTTTGTATTTTGCATCAGGTCTGATTGATTCTAGTAAGTCTAATATTTTATAAGATTTAATTTTTGGAATAAAAATTTCACTTCCTAGCATTTTATCTAGGTTGCTAAGAACAAATTCTACCCCTTCACTGATAGTCAAATTAAATCTAGTCATTCTTGTGTCTGTAATAGGAATATCTTCAGATTTATTATAATTTTTAAAAAAGGGTATAACAGAGCCTCTACTTCCCATAACATTACCATACCTAACAATTGATATTTTAGTTTTTCTTTCCATGCCATAATAATTGTTTGATGATATAAAAAGTTTATCAGCACATAATTTTGTAGCACCATATAAATTTGCTGGGGAAACAGCTTTATCAGTGCTTAAACCAATTAATTTTTCCACGTTATTTTTGATAGCTGCCTTGATTACATTTGAGGATCCAAGAACATTGGTTTTTACAAATTCTAAAGGATTATATTCAGATGTATCAATTTGTTTCAAAGCCGCTGCATGAATTACATAATCAACTTTGAACATGGCATCATCTAATCTTTCATAGTCTCTTATATCTCCAATAAAAAATCTTAACTTTTTAATATTTTTTTTGAAAAAATCTTGTATTTTCATTTCATGTTGTTTTAGTTCGTCTCTACTAAATATAATGATTTTTTTTGGATTATATTTTTCCAATAAAATTTGGACTAATTTTTTACCAAATGAACCTGTTCCACCTGTAACTAAAAATGTTTTATTTTTATATTTCATCTTATTTATTTTTTATTTTATTGAACTTATATAAATATTCTGCAAATTTTAAATCCTCTAAATCATTAATATCAATTGCTCTGAATCTATCAATCTTATAGTGAGAAGTTTTTTCTGGCATAACATTTCTCAATTTCATAAGTTTTTTTGTGTTGTATAAATAAAATGTACCAGAATCATAGGTAAGTTTTTCTAAATCTTGTGTTCTTTTATTTGCAAATTTCTTCCACTTAAAGTCTATTTTATCATTAAATGTTTTAAATGCCCTAAGAGGGTTAGATCCGTACTCACCTGTGGCGATTATGCAATCGTAATTCTTATTTTTAATTTTTTCAAAAGCTTCTTTCAGGTCTCTTTCACTTATTAAGGGTGCAGTTGGATATATGCAAAAATGGTATTTAAAATTTTTCGTACTTGTTCTAGATATACAGTCTTTTAATACATCGGTTGTGCCAGTAAAATCATCTGAAAGTTTTTTTGATCTTTTAAATGGTACTTCCGCTCCACATTCTAAAGAAATTTTTGCAATAGCTTCACTATCTGTTGAAACAATTATTCTCTCAAATAGTTTACTTTTTTTTGCAAGATTAATTGAGTAGGTAATTAATGGTTTTCCATTAAAATCAATTATATTTTTATTCTTTATTCTTTTGCTGCCTCCTCGGGCAGGTATAATACAGATAGCGTTTCTAATAGACATAATTTATCATAAATTTTAAAACTGATTAAGTTTAAGAGTACGTTATTAAGAATAGGATATCATTTATTTTTTAAAAAATTTAAAAATTATTGAAATTATGTATTTAAGGTCTTTGATATTTAATCCCACATAAATTGGAAGGCTAATTGCATTATTGTAAAAAAATACACTATTTTTAAAATCTGTTTTCTTAAACCCTATTTTTTCGTAATATGGATGAGTATGAATTGGAATGTAGTGAGTATTTAGAAATATATTATGTTTTCTCATATATTCCAAAAATTCATTTTTATTTTTGTTAGACTTTTTATTATCAATTAATACTGGGTATAAATGCCAAGAAGATTTAGCATACTTATTTTCATAAGGTAAAATTAAAGGATATAATTTAAGATATTTATCATAATATTTTTTGATTTTTCTTCTCTCTCTTAAAAATAAATTAATTTTTTTTAGCTGACTAATTCCTAATGATGCCTGAATATCATTAAGTCTATAATTAAAACCAAGCTCCTGCTGTTCATAATGTGTTATGTTTTTATTTTTATTTTTAAAAAGTTTTTTTTCTCTTACTATTCCATGGGATCTAAAAACTTTCATTTTTTCTGATAAAGATTTGTTATTAGTTGTGGCAATACCCCCCTCTCCTGTTGTTATCATTTTTACTGGGTGAAAGCTAAAAACAGTAATATCTGAATATTGACATCCTCCAACTTTTTTGCCTAAATATGTTGCACCTAAAGAATGTGATGCATCTTCTATTATCTTAAATTTATAAATATTACTTAATGTCTTCAATTTTTTCATTTCAATTGAATGACCTGAATATGATACAGGAACTATTATCTTTGGAAGTTTATTTATTTTTTTAGCATATATTAACTTTTCCTTAAGTGTTTTGAGGTCTATGTTGTAATTTTTTAATTCAATATCTACAAAATCAACTTTAGCTCCACAATATAAAGCACAATTAGCTGATGCAACAAAGCTATTGGGTGAAGTCCAGAGATAATCCCCTTTACCTAACTCTAAAGCCTTACAAGCCACATGAAGAGCACTTGTAGCAGAATTAACAGCAACACTAAATTTTGAACCAACATAATTACTTATTTTTTTTTCAAAAATATCGACTTTAGGTCCAGTTGTTAAAAATGAACTTTTTAAAACTTTTATTACTGATTCAATATCTTCTTTAAATATTTTATGTCCACCATATTGAATAATTTTTTGTTTATTTTTCATAATGTTCAAATTTTTTATAAAAATTCAAATAGTCAGTATTTGTATTATTATTTGCTGATTTAAAATTTATAAAAGAATTTAAAAATATTTCTTTATTTGGGGTGTCTCGGTTTATTTTATTCTTATTTTTAATAAAGGATTGAATTTTTTCTATCATATCATTTTCATTGTAAAGTTTATTTATTATTTCAAAATTGTAAAAATTACACATTTCAATTTTTGGATTATTGTAATTAATTAAAAAAATATACTTGTCTTTAATTATGGCTTCAACCAAAACTGATGATGGCCTTCCTGTTATTATAATATCTGACCATTCAATTAATTCTGTAGATGAATATCCATCCTTTAAAAATTTTGCACATTTATTAGGCAAAATATCACTGGGTTTATTCTTAATTTTAATTTCAATATTCTCAGTTTTTTTTAACTTATTAATTAGTTCGTAAAATAGATCGTTTTCACCAAAGTGAGATCCTGATTTGACAAATGCTGCAATCTTTAGTTTATCATTTTTTTTTAAATGCACATTAAACCTATAGATAGATTCTAAAGTTTTAAACCAATCTGTATGATATCTCGGTGACCCCATAATAAGGTTTTTTTTAGTTTTATTGCTATCAATTTGTATTTTATTTGGATTCAAGTAATGATCACAGAAATTAATCTTTTTCATTTCTAAATTTTTTACTTCGTCCAGTCTTAATCCGCTTGGAACTAATATTAATGGAATTTCTAAAAGTTTTGAAATCTTCCTTACTTTCTCTAAATTTCTTTTTTGAAAATTTTCACATATTGTAATTGTTTTAATATTATTCTTTATTAAGAAATTCTTAAATTTTTTATCACAAAAGAAATTTTTTTTTCTAGCAATAAAAAACCAAAAAGTTGTCATTCTAATAAGAAAAAACCTTGGTAATTTTAATAATAGTTTTACAAAATAATAAATAATCTTATTAGAAAAATTAAGTGGTAAAAATTTAAAATAAGTTACTTCATTTTCATGGATGAGGTAATTTAAGACACTATCTTCTGTATGGTCTTGAATACAGTTGCAATTTAAGATGCCTACTTTCATTTTATTTTTACTGAGCAGATGTGCTATTGGTGAAAGCATATCTATACTAATAAAAACATCTGTAAGAAACAAGTTCATGATAATATCTATTTTTTATTTTTTTTTCCTAAAAATTCTGCAAATTCAAAATCTATTGGGCGATCAATATTTGTTGCTTCAACATCATCAACAACTACACCAATCGGATTTTTTCCTAAGCAAAAATCTTTATTATTAAATTTTTGTAATAATTCGTAAGTCCTTCCATATATGGCACCTGATGTACAATATAATTCAGGTAGATCTTGTCTTGAAATGAATTTCTCAACATTCACATTTTTTATGAAGCTTTTAAAAAATTTTGTTTTTTTATTAAGTTCTTTTGCTCTATACGGGTGTTCATGCTCAATTCTTTTTAATGTTACAACACAGTCAGATTTATTATTTATTAATTTTTTAACTATATCTTCAATAGTTTTTTTCTTTATGTAAGGGCAGGTTGGCGCAACTTGTAATACAATATCTGGTCTATAACTTTTATTATGAATTTCTTTAGCAACATGTTTTACTACCTCTGTCAAAGCTATTCTATCTGTAGATAGTTTTTTTGCTCTATCAATTATTTCAAGCTTTGGAAATAATTTCTTTACTACTTTTTTAATTTTTGTATCTTCTGTTGAAACTATAATCCTATCAATGCTCTTAACTTGAGTTAATGTTTTTAAGATAAAATAGATTAGAGGTTTATTCTGTATCTTCTTTAAGTTTTTATAAGGTATACTCTTAGAACCACCACGTGCTGGTACTATAGCTACTATATTTTTTTTTCTCATTATTTATAAATAAAATTAATTTTTATAATTAAATATTTTTTTTAGATTATTTCTAAATTCAATTGAACTTAGAGGGTTTTCAACCTCATAAATACCTAATTTACCTGAAAATAAATCTTTTTCTCGAATATTGGTCGTATAAGTGGCGCTACACAAACCAAATAAACTCATTACTAAGTTAGTTTCTTTTAAGTTTGAAGGAATGAATCCATTAAATATCATATTCAATTCATTATTTTTATTTTTTAACCATACGGTTCTTTTTTCTGATTTACCTGCAATTACAGTATCATATCCTTCATTAACAAGTTTTTTAATAATTTTATCAATAATATTTTTAGGTCTAAAGGGATAATTCTCAGTCAAGCATACGATGCAGTCATAGTGTTTATTTTTACTCTCAAGATATTCTAGACAATATTTTAAAACCTCAGTAATCCCTAAAAAATCTTCAGATAAATTCTTTGGTCTTTTAATAATTGAAATTTTTTTGTCAGAAATAAATTTTTTAACTACTTTTTCTTTATCTGTTGCAATAAAAATATCTGATATCAGTTTAGATTTTTTGGCCTCTTCTATTGTGTGTTGAATTAAGTATTTGTTCTTAAACTTTACCAAATCATTTTTTGATGGAATTATTACTGCAATTTTTAATTTTTTTATTAAATTTACAGTTTTATTTCTTTTATAATTGTTTTCTATTGTCTCCAAAATTTTAACAATATTTTTTGCTCTTTTTGTATCTAAATTCTGATGGATTCCATGATAATGATAAACACTAGCGCTAGGCTCATAAGCTATATTTAATTTTTTTTTTATTACTGCATGACCCCACACTCTATCCTCAATATTTGTTACTTTTTCATCAAATGGAAATTTTTTCCAAGTTTTTTTTAAAAAAGCACTATTAGCATTATGAAAAAAGGGATCTTTAATCTGAATTTTTTTATCTAAACCAAACACAATAAGCAAATCTCTTTTATCTAAATCACTACTATAAGATAAAGGTTCTTGACGACCATATACACCAGCAATATTATTATCTTTCAAGTTTTTTATTAGGTTAACTAGCCAATTTTTATTTACTGGTATACAGTGAGCAGATAAGCAAACTACAATTGATCCTTTAGATTTTCTAATTCCATAATTTAAAGCTTTTCCAGGCAAAAAATTTTTAATTGATAAAATTTTAATTTTATTTTTTTTAATCTTTTGTAAAGTTTTATCTGTTGATTGATTGTCTACAATTATTATTTCAATATTTTTATAGGTTTGTGTTTTAATTGCATCTATGCAACTTGTTATCCATTTTTCTTCATTTTTAGTTCTTATAATGATGGATACTAAAGGTTTATTTTTTAAAAATTCAATCATGCTTATTTATAATTTTATTGAGTATTTTTTTAAGAAGTCATCATTCATCTCAATACCTAGTCCTGGTTTTTTATTAAAGACAAACTGACCTTTCTTTATTTTAATTGTTTCTTTCAGTAAATTTTTAATTACTGGATTGTACGTTATGTTATATTCAATGAAATTTGAATCAAAAATTTTTGATAAATGAAAATTTGAGAACATGCTAATTGGATTAGCCCAATTATGAAATATTACTTTTTTAGTATTACTTTTCAAGTGAGTTTTTAGTTTTAGAATTTCACTAATTCTTATCATATTACTATCGGGTTGCAAAATATCTATATTTTTTGCCCAAATATTAAAATCTTTTTGAGTCTGAAGAGATTCACCTGCTGCAATTTGAACTTTTTTAAATCGTCTTATTTTTTTATATAATTCAATATTTCTTCTAAATGGCTCTTCTAAAAATAGAAAATTTAACTCATCAAGACAATTTGAAATATACCAAAAATCTAAGTCATTACTAATCCTACACCCAGTATCTATCATCAGTTTAAAGCTATCTCCTAGTTTAAATCTAAGATCAGCACACGCTTTCATCAATTTCTTCACATCAAAGTTTGGAGGGTTTTTGGTTCTTTTAAAGTGAGATAATTGTTTTCTAGATATTGAAGGTCTAAATTTATAACCTTTGAAACCCAACTCTTTATATTCCAAAGCCTCATTTAACAAAAGGCTATAAGGTTGATCATCATAAATCATTCCACCACTTGCATATAAATCGATTGGACTTTCTGATTTTATTTTTTTTGTTAGAATTGCACTTAGCGGTTGTTTTAATATTTTTCCTTTAATATCCCAAAATGCTTGCTCTAGACCAGCCAAAATACAATTAATGATTTTTTTGTCAATTTTTGAATTAATTTTTTTTTTTATCTTATCTAAATCAATTGAATTGACATTTTGTCCTTCGATTAAAGGCAATAAATATTTTTTGAATAAATTTGATATTAAATAAAAATTTCCTAGATATGGACTTGGCTCTCCATATCCCACTAGACCATTATTTATTTTAACTTTAAAAAATATAAAACCAGAAATGACATGATATGCAAAAGGAAACTTTATTTTTTTTTTTTCAGGATACTTTACAAAAATAATTTCTACATTTGTGATTTTATTATTTTCCATAAAAATTAATCTAGTAATTCACAAATTTGATAAACTTCTATTAAGTCATTCACTGATGTTAATAAATTATTTTTTTTATTACCTAAAACACAATAATTTATAAATTCGTAATATTGCTTTTTAAAACCTGGTTTAAAATTATTTTTTACTAAATATGTTTTTTTTTGAGGTATATAAATATTTTGTTTTTTTTTATTTTTATAAATTTTAATATTGTCAAAAATATCTAGTTTTTCAACAGGTGACATTATAAAATTTTTTGACTCACAGTAAAATGCTATTTCAGTATTTGATGGATTGTTTGGAATTATATTTATTATAAGTGGAAGGTTTTTATTGCCAATTTTTAAGTCAAAAATATATGTTTTTGCCTTTAGAATATTATTTTCTGAATATTTTTTAAATTTCTTTAGGTCAATTTTAATTTTATTTAATTTTAAGATTTTTAGAATAAATGAAATCCAATGAGATGTGATATATTTAGTTAGATTTTTTTTTATCTTACTTCCTTTTGTTTTAATAATATTTGAATAATTATCTGGTAAATTAGCCATTATAAGTTTTGGCTTATTTTTCTTCAATTCTTTCAGTAAGATTGGAACATAGTCATAGTAATTTCTGTTATAACCAATTGATATATTGTTTTTTTGCTTTTTTGATAATGTACTGTTAATGTTTATTAGTTCTTTTGAGGTTAATAAAATTGATTTTTCAATTAAAAAAGTAACTTTTTCTTTTATCGCTATCTTGAAATTTTTTGCTAGAGAATCCCAAGAGGAACAAATTATCCAACCATCCACTCTTGGTTCAGTATTAATTGCTTCTTTAAAATTTAAAAAATGTTGTTTTATTCTGTGTTTTTTACAAAATGCAATATTTTTTTTTGATTTTGTTTTTGTAACAACCTTTATAACTCTGTGATTAAAGCTTTTAATAATTTTAATGTATTCTTCTGAAATATAGCCAGCACCAACAATTCCAATTTGCATATTATTTTATCTTTTATTTGGTAAGGTAGCTTTTCCACCTATTAAATGATTTCTTTCCATTCAATAAACCATTCACATCACATACGTTGCAGGGCTTATGATCTCTATCACTATTCATTAATTTTTTTCTTAGTTTAATAAATTTCTGATTTGACCATATTGTGAGTAATGAGTCCTTTGAAAGGTTTCCCATAGACTTTTCTTTTTTCCAATCATTTGAGCACATTAAGACATCACCATTATGATCAATCAAAACTTTATAAAATGGATAATAACACGGTTGTTTTAATGGTTCTTTAAGAGACTTAAGTTCAAATTTTTCATTTTTGATATTAACTGACCCTGCTCTATTAGAGATAGTAATACCAAAACTTTCGTCAGGACCCAAATACCTTTTCCTTACAATATATTGATCATCAGATAAATTTAAATCTTTTTTAATATTGTCAAAAATTTCAATTTGGTGTGGTCCGTCATATAAGCTAATTTTAATAGTATCTAGACCTGCATTATAAAGACCAATTAATCTTTTTTTACCATTTTTTGCTAAAAGTGGATCACCATTGCTGACCACTTCAATTGTTGTTTTAATTAAATTTTCTTTTATTTTAAAAATATATTCATTTAAGTTTTTACTTAATAATGGTTCACAGAAACCTGAAAATGCAATTCTGCCTTCGAAATTGATTGACATTAAATCATCAACCAATTCATCAAATAATTTCATATTAAGGGAATCTAAAATATTTGGATACCCCTCTTTATCAACTCTTGGGCAAAAAAAACACCTTCTGTTGCAAGCTCCATTTATACTTATTTCTACAGATGAGAATGGTGGTACACCATCTTTTAAATTCTGTGCACCATCTAAATGTTTGTCTAAAAATTTATCAATTCTTTTAATGTTAACATCTGTAAATAGTCTTTTTTTCATAGAATAAATTTTTAACTTAAAATAGTTTTTTTCATCACTTTTTTTGCAAGGATATCCATTTTTTTAATTAAATTTTTAAAATCTTTGTAATTTATAGGTTGAAGAGGGTCTACTGCAGAATTTTCAGGGTCTGGATGAACTTCTAGCATGACTCCATCAGCTCCAGCTGCAACACTTGCTAAACTCATAGACTCAATCCAAGGTCTCCAAAAAGTTGCATGTGATGGATCTACAATAATTGGCAAATGAGTAACTTCCTTGGCAGCCGGCACAACCTGTAAATCAAGTAAAAATCTTGATGTTGATCTATGGGTATGTGGAGCACTAACGCCTCTTTCACATAGAAGTACTTTTTTATTACCTTCATACAAAATATACTCTGCAGCGCCTAGCCAATCACGTAGGGAACAACCAAAGTGTCTTTTTAACATTAATGGTTTTTGAGTTTTGGCGCATGCTGTTAGAAATGGAAAGTTTTGCATATTTCTAGATCCAATTTGAATAATGTCTGCAACTTCAGAGACTAAAGGCAAATATTTTTCCTCCATTACTTCTGTTATTACTGGTATGCCATATTTTTTTTTTGCTCTACTTAACCATCTAATTCCATCTTCTCTTGTCTCGGTATATTTTTTACTTCTATAAGGAAAAGTTAAGGGCTTGAATGCACCACCTCTCAAAAAATGTGCACCAATTTTTTTTACATTTTTTGCTACGTCCATAATTAATTTTTCTGACTCAACCATATTAGGTCCAGCAAAAATGGGAATGGTATTTCCTCCAAACTCTACACCTGCAACTTTGAATTTAGATCTATGATTATTGTTTTTTTTTGCACATAGCGGAAACTTGGTCTTTAAGTCTTCTATTGTTATGTCTTTACCTGGGAATTTATTTTCCATTTATTTCATTGCCCTTAAAATATATTTTTTTTCTTTAGTTTTTATTTTATTCACTAACATAAAACCTTGAACAGCTTGTGATAAATTCATTAATAACCCATTAAATAGTTTTTTACTATTAAATTTGCTCAATCTTAAAAACTCTGTTTTTTTTGGATTGTAAATTATATCAAGGAGTTGAGCTTTTTTGTTATTTAGATAAAATTCTTTACTTTTATTGATGTTAATTTGAATCATTTTTTTATTAACTCTTTTAAATATTTGATTATTTTGTGTTGTGATTATTTTAAGTTTATTAATATTAGTTAGTGGAGTAAAAAATTTTAGATTAATAAATCCTTTATTTTTTTTTATCCAAGAATCGAAGCCTACACTTGTAGTATTGATTATAAGATCAAGTTCCTTAACTTTTAATAATTCATCATATGTTTTAATAATAATAATCTTATGCTTTTTAATTTTTAATTTTTTAAGAAAAGCTATCAGTTTCTTTGAGTCTCTATTATAAAAAAAAAAATTACAATTTTTATAATTATTTAGTGCCGCAATGATACATGCTTTGCCCACGCCACCACATCCAAGAATAAGTATATTGTTTTTGTTTTTTAGATGAATCTTTTTTAATGTTTCAAGGACACCAAAATAATCCGTATTAAAACCAAAAAGTTTATTTTTATTCTTGACTATAGTATTTATAGAGCCAATTTTTTTAGAATTTAAATCAACTTTATCTAAAAAATTTATAGCTTTTTCTTTAAATGGCGTTGTTACTGACCCTCCTATATAACCTTGATCTCTTTTTAAAAACTTTAAAACTTTTGATAAATTTTTTGGACTTATATCCGCAGGATACATCTTAATTTTTTTATTAATTTTTTTATAAGCTTTATTCCATAGTGCAGGGGATCTAGCACCTTTTGAGGGCGTTTCACCTAATATGAGAGCATATTTGTATTCTTTAATTGTTAATTTATTATTTATAAACTTCAAATTAAAAACCTAATTTTGATAAAACTTTTTTTTCTTTAAAATAAACCCATCTATTTTTTTCATAACTTCTATACATCATGTTAACTAATTTTAAAGTACTTAAACTTTCAATTGCTGTGGTAGGCAATTCTTTGTCTTTGAATAAAAAACTATCTATTAGTTTTTGAAATACTGCTTTGTGAGATAATCCATATCCGTTTGGCACTTCCTTGGAATATTTTTTTTCTATTTTCTTGAAATTTTTATTTGATCCATTTTTAATAATTTCTATTTTATTACAGCAAAGACCATGGAGCCTAAAAATTTCATTTTTTGTAAATATTTCGATAGTTGCTGAAACATCTTTAGGCCTCAGAGACGTTGTTAAACTTGCTAAGCAAGATAAGTTATTTTTATAAACAATCATTGAATTGTGAGTGTCTTCTGCCTGCAATTTATTAGATTTATTTGAAATCACACTAATACACTTAATAGGATCACCTAATAGGTAGTTTAACAAATCCACATAATGAATACCTTGTTGAGCAAGTACTCCTCCGTCCATTTTCCAATTACCGTGCCAATCTGAATAATATTTTTGTGGTCTAGACCAAAGTAAATTTAAATTTACTAGAACAATATCGTTGCGAATTTTTTTTATTTGTTTTTTTAGATATACAACTGAATCATTAAACCTATTCTGAAAAACCACATAAAACATCAATTTTTTCTTTTTAGCTATAGAATCTAGTTTTTTTAATTCTGAAACCTTTAATACTGGTGGTTTTTCTACAATTACATTTTTATCGTTAATGAACGCCTTATATATATGCTTGTAGTGATTGCCTGACTCAGTAGCAATATAAACAAAATCAAAATCTTTTTTAAAAAATTGATCTATTGATAAGAAGCTTTCGCAATTAAATTTTTTTTGGAATTTCTTTAATTTTTTTTTATTTTTGTCACAGATTGCTACGATTTCAGAATTTTTTAATTCATTTAAAAATACATCTGATACCCTTGTATCAAAGACTCTTCCTAAACCAATTACTCCAAATTTAACATTTTTATTCATCTATAAATTCCAGCACAGTAGCTAATTTATTTTTTTTTAGAATTTTAACTATATGATTAATCTTAATAGAATCAATATTGCATTTATCCATAATATCTAAAAGTGAATGTCTACCATCTGCATATGACAATACATCTAAAATTGATCTACTAATTTTAATTTTATTGTAAGATTTTTCTAATTTAGTAGTTCCTCCAATTTTTGGATAAAGGCCTCTTTTCCCCAGGTTAGGTTCACACAGTATATTTGACTTTAAATAAATATTTTTTTCAAGTGTTTCAATAACTAATTTTAACAAATCGTAACTACCTTGCAATCCTTTGGGCTTAACAACTTTTGTTAAATTATCCATTGATGTGTGATATTCTTTATACTCACCATATTTGCTTCTCATTATTGTTGCTATTGGCAAATCTATTCCAGGAGAACAATACTGTCTTTCATCACTACCTCTGTCTATCCATTTATACTTTTTAAATTTTGGATATTTTAATCTTAGAGCGTACTTTGCAACATTGTCACTTAAAGTTGATCCATTTTTTGATGGCAAAAAAGAGTACGTTCTATCGTCTCCTAAACAAGTTAAATTGAATCCAGCAACAACATTTTTTTTTAACCTTTTCAAATTTTTTGAAATGTAAGCTATGGATCCAATAGTTTCAGGTAAAAAAACTATTCTGTATGAATATTTTTTTTTTTTTAGTTTTTGTATCCACTTAGCAAGATATACAGAAACACACGGACCTGAAAGCTCATTATTAGCCATAGAAGGGTGACATATATAAGTAGATAGCAAAATTTCTTTTTTTGATTTTCCTTTGATTAGAATCTCACCATAAGACATACTTCCTTTGAAGTGATGAGCATCAATATTAATTTTGTATATTCCATTTTTTAATTTTTTTTTTTGGTCATGGGAAATACAAAAACCCCAGTCTTTATTATAATATGAGGTTTTATAAGGAATTGCTTTTGGTAAACTGGGTATAGAATAAAGTTTTTTATTTAACTGTTTTAAAGTAATTTTTTTTTTTATGCCAATACTATAGTTTAATACATGAAGATTATTTTTTTTAAAATCACATATTTTTTTTCCAGCAGGAGTAATTATATATGCAGAATTTATTTTCCATTCATCTGGCACACACCAGTCAAAAACATTTTCCCCAGAAGAAATTTCTTTAATTTTAATCTCTGGACAAATTTTTTTCAATATTTTAAGCGATCTTCTTAGGCCATCACCTGAAATGCTTCTATTTAGAGGCCAAAGTTTTTTAGCCAAATTATAAATATCTAAACCTTTATCCATACATTTAATATTTTTATTACGTTTATTACTTTTGTTAAAAAATTATTTATATAAACTTATACAAATATTTATAAAATTATAATATATTAATTATATTTCATTAAATGATACTCAAATTTAAATTTATAAGTTAAAAGTAAATTAAAAATTTTATGAGCATATCAAAAAAATATTGGCAAAACAAAAGTGCAAAAAGTTTAAATGCCGCTCCAAATGTTTCTTTATTTAGATTGTTAGGTGAATATGGTTTTAATTTTAAGAATAAAAAGGTTTTAGAAGTTGGGTTTTTTCATGGAGCAGACTTAATGGAGTTTAACAAAAGAAAAAGTCTGGTATATGGTTTGGATATTAACAAAAATGCCGTTGATAATATTAAAAAAAAATTACCCTTATCCCAGATAAAAAAATCTGATTGCGGTAAAGAGAAAATACCATTTTTGACAAAATTTGATTTAATTTATAGTAGAGATTTTGTTTATTACTTAGATAAACCTGAAATGGTTTTTCATTTTAATGATGTTTACAAGTCACTAAAAAAAAAGGGTTTATTTTTATTTCAGTTTTTAGAGAAAGATCTATTAATTAAAAAAAACTGTCCTACAAAATATAATTTTGAAAAAAATTATATTTTGAAAAAGTTCTCTGAAAAAAAAAACCCTGTAAAATTTTATGATACAAATTTTTTTGAAAAAATTATTAATGATTTTAGATTTAAAATAGTTGCAAAAAAATTTTTAATAGAAAGTTATGGAACAGAAGAAAAAAAAGTAAGAATAAATAAATACTTATTGTGTACAAAATGAAAGTAATAAATTATTCAAAATTAAACCCACCTCACAGTATTGAAAAAATAAAGATTAAGGAAATAAAAAAATTTGGAATAAAAATTACAAAAAAACTACATGAAAATTTTACAAAAATTTCCGGTGATAAAAGTTTAATACATACAAATAAAAAATTTTGTATAAAAAATGGCTTTAGAGATAAAGTTGGATACGCATTTCTTTTAAGCAATATACTTTCAAAAATATATGGGGAATACTTTCCAGGTGGTACTGAATTATGTTTACAGCATTCTGAAAAATTTATAAAACCATATTATATTAATGATTTTTTAATTATAAAAATTAAAGTTATTCAAAAAAATACTGCTGCAAAACTAATTACTCTCGAAATAAATATTAAGTCTAAAGATGATTTAATTTACTTTGCTGAAACAATCCTAAAGTTATCATTAAACAAATGATTCTACAAAAATATAATAATATTTTTTTTGATAAATTATCAAAATATCTAAAAAAAGGAGATGTTGTTTATCTAGAAAGTGATCTTACTGCTTTCAATAAAATTTTTACTAATAGTAAATCTAAGAGCGATTTCTTAGAATTTTTTTTTATACTATTCAAAAAATTAATAGGTAGTTCAGGTAACCTAATTGTCCCAACATTTTCATATTCCTGGGGTGATGATAAGAAACAAAAAGTTTTTGATATTAAGAAAACTAACAGTAGTACTGGTATTTTTCCGGCTTATCTTTTAGATAAAAATAATTCATCTAGAACAAAGGATCCAATGTTTTCATTTGCTATCTTTGGAAAAGATAAAGGGTATTTTTCTAAAATTGGTAAAAATACATTTGGAGAAAAAAGTGTTTATGAAAAATTGTATAAAAAAAAAGCTAAGTTAGTCTCGTTTGGATTGAATAGATTTGACCCTACATTTGTACATTATGTTGAGCAGTATTTTCATACCAATATAGAAAAAATTGACTACAGATATATAAAAAAAGTAACAGGCACGATCAATGATAATGGTAAGAAACACAAAGATACTTATTTCACTTTTCTAAAAAAAAAAAATATAAAAAAAACTTATGAAGAAAAAAATATAAAAAAAATTTTGTTAAAAAATAATAAATTAAAATTTGTTAAATTATTTGATGCTGATATTTATATTGTTGATGCTATTGATTTTTTTGAATATGGGTTAGAAGGAATGAAAAAAAACAGAAATTTTTTTGTCAAATAGAATATGAAATTCAATAATCTAGGAACTAAATTTGAATATTTAGCAAAAAAATACTCTAACAATGTCTGTTTAGTTATTGACAGTAAATCAATTACTTTTTTAGAAATGGAAAAATTATCTAATCAGATTGCTAATTATTTCTTAAAAAAAAAATTTACGTCAAATGAAAATATTTGTCTTCACCAACAAAAAAGTATAATAGCATACGCAACTATAATAGCCTGCTTAAAAGTTGGCATCAGTTACACATTTCTTGATCGATTATCTCCTGTTGATAGGATAACTAAAATTTTAAAATCTTTAAAGACTAAAGTTGTAATTAGTGAAAAAAAATTAAAAATTAAATCGAAAATAATTTTAGTAAAAAATTTACTAAAATCTGTCAACAAAGAAAGTGTAGAGTTCCCACTCAATAAATTGAAAAGAATTCCTCTTTCTACAATTGCTTATGTAATGTACACATCTGGCTCAACGGGATTTCCCAAAGGTGTTGCCATTAGACACTCCAATGTTTTGAATTTCTCTGAATGGTGTAAATCTGAATATAGGATCAACCATAATGACATTGTTACCAATTTAAATCCACTTTTTTTTGATAATTCAATTTTTGATATTTTTGGGGGGCTTTTTAATGGTGCATGTTTAAAACCATTTCACAGATTTGAATTATTAAATCCAAATGAATTAGTTAACCAAATTAAAAAAACTAAAGTGACTATTTGGTTTTCAGTTCCTTCTCTTTTAATATATTTATTAAATTTTAAATCAATTAATAAAAATAATTTTTCAAATTTAAGAAAAATTATTTTTGGTGGAGAGGGATTCCCCAAAAATAAACTTAAGGAATTATTTAATCTAAAAGATCGGTCTTGTGATATGATTAATGTTTATGGCCCAACAGAAACTACATGCATATGCTCAAGTTATAAAATAACTAAATTTGACTTTACGAAAAGTGAAATTTCTAAATATGCTCCTTTTGGCAAAAAATTAGCAAAGAATTTTTATATGCTGATTTTAAATGAAAAAAGGGAAAAAATTATAAAAAACCAAATTGGTGAGCTTGCTATTGGTGGAAAAAATGTAGGTGCTGGTTATTATAATCTAAAAAATGAGACTAAACTCAAATTTATCAAAAATCCATTCAGCAAAAAAAAAAATGATATAATTTACCTAAGTGGAGACTTGGTTTTTAAGGATAAAAATGGGTATATTTATTTTTCTTCTAGAAAAGACAACCAGATTAAATACAATGGTTATAGAATCGAGTTAGAGGAAATAGAGCAAAATATAGGTAAAATAAATAAAGTTAAAGAAAATGCTGTTTGTTTTGGTCAAAAAAATGGGCAGGATCAAATTATATGTTGGATATCACATGGTTCTAATATTAAAAAAATTATTAATAATTTAAGCAATTCAATACCTTCTTATATGATGCCTAAAAAATTTATTGAGGAAATAAGTTTGCCAAAAAATCAAAATGGTAAAATAGATAGAAAGCTATTAAAGATTGGATATTTTGATGGAAAATAAAATTAAAGAAATAATTCGAAAAACTCTAAGTAGGAAAGTAAGTTTTAAAAAAGATATAGACCTAATTCAATCTGGATTTTTAGATTCTTTCAGTGTTCTCATACTAATAGCTAACCTGGAAAAAGAATTTAAAATTAAAATATCACTTAAAAATTTTGATATTAAATCTATAAGTACAATTAAAGAAATAATAAAATTGATTAAAAAATTAAGCTAATTTTATTTTTTTTAGAAAATTTTTTTTCAAAGGAGTATTTTTAATTAAGTTAATTGGTGATTTCTTCCCAACTAACTTATCATAATATATTGGACTTACGCCTAAGCCAGGTCGTATTACTTTTATATTTTGATTACTTAATAACTCTCCTTTACGGATATCCTCCGTCACATAAATTGATCTAGAGTATTTTTTGTAAATTTTTTCTGCTCCATTTATGTTTTTTTTTATTTTTCCTTGAGACAACCAGGCGTTTTTAGTTTCTTGAACAAGTATTTTCATCATGTTCGGATCAGCTGAAAAATCTGAATCAAGACTCTTATTTTGACCTTTTAATTTAAAATGTTTTTCAATTATGCAAGCTCCAAGGGAAATAGATGCAATTGCAGCTCCTATTCCTTTACTGTGATCTGAAAAACCAATCGGACAATTATATTTTTTTCTTAAGTAAGAAATTGTTTTAAGATTTAGGTTTTTATATTCAGCTGGGTATTCTGTTACGCAATGAAGTATTGCAAATTTAGATTTGGCATTTTTTTTTAAAAAAGAAACCAGCATATCAATTTCTTTAATTGATAAAGTACCAGTAGAAACTATGAGTGGTTTATTTGTTTTACAAATTTTTTTTAGAAGTGAGAAATGCATACTTTCTAGAGATGCTATCTTATAAGCAACAACATCCATGTCTTCTAAGAAATCTAAAGAATACTGATCAAAAACACTACTAAAACAGATAAGTTTTTTTTTTTTTGCATAATTAAAAATTTCCTTATGCCACTCGAAAGGAAATTGTGCCTCTTTATAAAGACTATAAAGATTTCTATTATTCCATTTTTCATTTTTAAATTTATTTTTTATTAAAAATTCATTTCTATTTGAATTAATTGTCATTTCATCTAATTTAAATGTTTGAAATTTGATTGCTTCAGCCCCTGCTTTTGAAGCTTCATCTATCAACTTTATAATTTTTTTTTTTGACTTTTGGTGATTTGCTGAAATTTCAAATATGATCAGAGGTGAATGTTTGTTTGAAATTATTCTACTACCAATTTTAAAACTCATTAATTGCTATTTAATTTTTGTTTTTTTTAATTGTTTTGCCAATCTAACTAATGACTGATCTTTAGAAATTATTTTTGAAAGAATGTTTAGTGTTTTATTTGGGTTTGATTCATAGGATAGTCTTAATAAATCCATCCAATTTTTATTATTTCTTGATCTTATGCTCTCAATTTTATCAAATATATTGCTGTCTTTTTTTTTCATTTTTATGAATAAATAAATTAGTTAATAACTATATTAGCTATATAGTCAATCTGCTCCACCATCAATTTTAATAACAGATCCATTGATAAAATTTGTATTAATTAAAAATTTTATTGCGTTAACTATGTCTTTAATGGTTCCAAGTTTTTTATTAGGTAATTTATTTAATATCTTAATTTTTTCTTTTTTACTCAATTTTTTATACATACCAGCATCAAAAGCACCTAACTCGATAATATTAGAGGTGATGTTATATTGCGCATACTCCTTACTGATTACTTTTGACAAGCCTTGTAAGCCAGTTTTTGATGCTGAGTAAGCTGAGGTGCCAACGTCTCCTCTCCTTGCACCTGTTGAAGAGAAAAAAATTACTCTTCCCCATTGTGAAAAAATCATTTTTTTTATCAAAAATTTACATAATAAGAAATTTGATCCAAGATTTATATCAATTATTTTTTTCCAGTCGTTCATTGATTGGTTGATTAATAAATTATCTAATTTTACTGCAGCTGCTGAAATTAAGATCAACTTACCCTTGTTTTTAATGTATTTTTCTAGTTTTATTAATTGTTTCTCATCTGAGATATCACACTGAATAAATTTGACATTTTTAATCTTAATTAATGGTTTATTTTTTTTATATATTCCAATTACACTATCAATCTTAGCCATGTACTTTGCTAGTGGCAAACCTATGCCTCCTGATATTCCTGTTAAAATAATCATAATAAATTTATTTGTTTATTTTTAAACTAAGTAGTAATTTTTTTTTATACTTATTCCAATCTTTTTTGAATAATGATGTCAAAACTACGTCTAGATACTTGTTTTTTACTTTAATATGTTCTTTGTATGTCCCTTCAATTATAAAACCTAAAAATTTATGGATTTTCAATATTTTTTTATTTGTGGATATTGTTTCACCCCAAATTTTCCTTATTTTAATTTTTATAAATATCAAATTTATAAACTCATACTCTACTAATAGTGCTAAATATCTATAGGAACTATCAGCGATATAATACCCCCAAGTACAAGTTTTGTTTATAGAGTCTATTTCCTTTATTGAAGCTACACCAATTTGGGTTTTTTTGTAATAAATCACAAAGCTTTTCCGTGTCTTGTTTTTTTTTAAACCTTCATACCAAACTAAATGATTCTTATAAGAAATTTTATTTTGATTAAGCATTTTAGATCTAATAAAAGCATTATTTCTCCAAATTAATAACTTTTTTAAATCTCTTGTGAGTATTCTTTTAAATTTTATATTTTTTTGTGAAAACAAAATTTATAAACCTACATATATTAATTTGTTCATTTTAAATTATTCCACTTGATGACACATGAACCCCATGATAGGCCCACTCCAAATCCTGAAAGAACCAACAAATCATTATTTTTAATTTTATTTTCTTTACTTGCTTGCTTTAAGCTAAAAGGAATAGTGGACGAAACGGTATTTCCTAAAAATCTTAGATTACTATATGATTGATAATCTTTTAACTTTAATGAGTTTTTTAAACTATCTAAAATAACTTTACTTCCTTGATGGAAAAAAAATATTTTTATATCCTTTTTTTTTATTTTTGAAAGTTTTAAAAGTTTCTCAATATTTTTTGGAATATTTGCTATCGTAAACATAAATATTTTAGCACCATTCATAAATAATTTTGTTTTTTTTTTATTTATAAAGCCAGATTTGGATGCTCCATTTTCAACTATTAAATCTTTGAATCCACTTCCATCTGTTCCCATCAAAAAATTTCCAAAACATTTTTTTTTAGATCTTGATACGAGTGATGCAGAGGCACCATCGCTAAAAATTGTTTTGTTGGTTCTATCTGAATTTTCAATATACTTTGTATAAGTATCAGCACATACAATTAGAATATTTTTGCTCATATTGTTTTGAGCTAATGAACTTGCAACAAATAATGCATAAACAAACCCTGAGCATCCCAAATTTATATCGAATGCTTTTACATGATTACTTAACCCTAGTTTATGCTGCAATATGCAGGCAGTTGTTGGAAGAAAATATTCTGGTGATTGTGTCACATAAATCAATGTATCTATTGATTTTTTATCAATTTTTTTTAAAAGCTTTTTTGATGCTTCAAAAGCTAGATCTAAAGCAGTTTGGTTTTTTTTAGTATACCAAATTTTTTCGATGCCAGTTTTGGCTATTATTTTTTTAATATCCCAAGAGGGATTTTTTTTTTTCAAGGAGGAGATTTTAAAACTATTTTTTGGAAGTGCGGTCTCTATAGCTTTTATAGATAAATTATATATCAATTTATTTGAGTATTTTTTTTTTATCCAAAATTTGGATAATTTTTTTTGCAGAATAAGCCTCTGAAAGTTCTTGAATTTTTTGAGCCTTGCCTGATAATTTTTTATCAAGAGATATCAAAATATTAAGATGGCTCATCGAGTCCCACTCTTCAAAATTGTTAGAGTCAGCTTTTTCATTAATCTTTTTTTCTGAAACACTTAAAGATTTAGCAATAATTTTAAAAATTTCTTTTTTTGAAATAAATTTACTCATTTTTAATTATAAGCTATATAGACCTTTGTTGTCCATATAACTAAACCAAATTTTTTTTTAAAATTTATATAGCCCTTTTTCTTAAGGCTTTCTAGTATTAAAACTTTTGACATCATTTCTTTAGGTAGCAACCACTCTTTATAGCCAATTTTTTTAACATACTTAAATCTTTTTTTTACAGTTTCTAAAATTTTATTTTCGTTAGCAAAAGATAAAATAGGAAAACAAATTACACCTTTTTTACTTAAAAATTTTTTTGATTCTTTTATTATTTTCATGGTAAGTTTTGTTCCATCTTTTCCCGATTTGCAACTCACATCTTTAAACCATGGTGATATTTTAGCCACTTCTTCTGAAATTCCAGAAACATCATTGATAATAAAATCAAATTTATAGTTTTTCCACGGTTTAAATAAACTTCCAGTTCTGACGATGATATCTTTTTTATTAGTTTTGGCATTTGATTTTATTATTTGGGTTGCAGATCTTCCAATATCAGAAGCAAATAAATTAAAATTGTCTTTAAATAAACTTAATAATTTTATTCCTACATATCCTGATCCTGCTCCCAAGTCTAACACATCGCCTTTAATTTCTAACTTGCTTTTTATAGACTCAACTAATAAATCGCTAGTACCAGTTGGTACAAATGTATTTTTTTTATAATTAATTATAAGGTTTTTGCTGGTTGCCATATTTTTTGGTTATATACTTATTATCCACTATATATGTTTAGCTCACTGCTGGGTATAATTTCAAGTTAATATTTATAATCTAGCATTTATGCTTTTATCTAACTCTTTATAATAATAATTTTTATCTATCCAAATTTTTCTACTTTTTAATTTTATTTTAATAAAATTAACAAAAAAAAACCCCAACAAAAACGGTTGGGGTTATAAAATAAAATATCATTATCTTTAAAATCACTTTAAAAATTTTTTTCAGTGCATAAATCAAGCCAATTGAGCTATTAGTACTGGTCAGCTACACGCATTACTGCGCTTCCACATCCAGCCTATCAACGTGGTGGTCTACCACGGCTC
>Ga0307998_1000201_pt1 | contig 34566 bp, 40 predicted proteins | sample Davwhametageno37_FD_203147 | JGI IMG/M metagenome (GOLD analysis project Ga0307998, IMG submission 203147) | Marine microbial communities from Davis Island wharf, Antarctic Ocean - #37 | ecosystem: Environmental > Aquatic > Marine > Unclassified | place: Antarctic Ocean: Davis Island wharf... | reverse complement strand
CAAAGCCGCGTACACGGGTTCGAATCCCGTCTTCACCTCCAGCTTCAAAGCTGGGCGATTGGCGCAGTGGTAGCGCGCTTCCCTGACACGGAAGAGGTCGCTGGTTCGAACCCAGTATCGCCCACCCTTAGACCCCAGCAGGTGCGGGGAAGCGACTCAATTATTCGGCTTTTATGCCTAATACATGCCTAAGTGGTTTCTATTAAGCGTAATTTCAGGCTCATTTCCAAATACATCTGAAAGGCTGTCAGTGCTGTAGGTACCTTCGGATGATGAAGAACAAGCCATATGCGAAGGAAAAAAGACCAATTAGGGCAAGAACCAAAGAACGCTCTCCGATACCGACGGCTGCGAGTATGAAGCCACAAAAGGTACCAATGCCAGATCGAAGATAGCTCATCTAGCTCCCTTCAACAAGACCTGGCTTTGCAACCACTTTCACGATAGTTGCAAATAGACATTGCTGCTTGTGCACAACTGAATCCTCAGGCTCAGGAATTGAGTTACTTTGCACTGATGAATTGTGAAATTTGCAACAGCAACGCTCCGCTCAGAGCTTTCGAGCTAGATTCAGGCTGGATTCCAATCTGCTGGGATTGCGACCCCAGGTCACTTTGGGGGTTGGTGTGACTTCCGAAATTCCCTCTATGGACCTCCGATAAGTCCACTAGTAGTGCAAGTATTAGGCACGGATGAAGCGCATTCGAATCGCAGGCTAAAGATTTAGGAAAACGCATGAACACTGACCACGAAGTACTCTTAAAGTTAGTTAACCTTTGGGCATCTCATTTTGGATACAATGACGGTCATATCGACCTCACGGTCGGGGGTGATTTGACGTCTTTTAGCACTGTCGATTGCGCTCTTACGGCACATGCCCCCTTGTGGCGCACCAAGCCCGGCAAAGAGAAGGGAGTGCCGATTACAGAGGTACGTAAGACGTTGGCGAAGGGCTTGAAATTGATGAAGATTAACCGCCATGATATGCACATGGCACTGCATCCCACGAGCAAAGCACTGTGTTTATATTTCGTCGTAAAGGCACGCCCTAAGATCCTTCCGTTTAACTGCATGACTGTGCCTGTGGCATTCGTGGTCACAACGGAAGAAACGGAAGTAGGTTTGCGTATTGATGCGGTCCATGAATGGTCGGCTAAAACACCAGAGGCTGCGCGCGAGATCCTTGTTGAACAATACGGCTGGCCCAAGTCCCTGAAATTCAATCCATACGTAGCGTTTGGGGCCGTATCTTAACGCTATACCAGATCATCAAAGAGGGCCAACTGAGCAGTACCGGACGGTGCGCGGAGATTTGAACAAGTCATATTTCATTCATCTGTGAGCATTACTTCAAGGTCTCGTGCCAAGTTTGCGGTGAAACAGCTCCACCCAATTTGCAATCTGTGGTTGAGTGGAGATTCCCAATAGACCTTTGCCATAAGTGCACTATGGCCTCTGACTACCATCGCGTCGCACTTGTGGAGGACGGGGTTGATCCCTTAATGGCAAGGCAATCGATGATAGATGCAGTCAAGTTATTAGCAGAAATCACTGACTACCCAATTTGGGAAGGGGGCATGCTGGAACAGATAGAACAAACCAAACTTGACTTCTTTCAAGTGGGCAACGTGTGCCAGGGGTTGTTGCGCCAGGAGAGGTCCCCCGAAGCTCAATCGCAGGCGTCTTAAGTTCTCAAGGTTTCTCGAGAGATCTTAGGCTAGCCGCGGACTTTGCTCCAAAGTTACTGAAAGGCCGCATTCTGACCATGCGACCTGAAATACTTATGGAGTGAAAGCCGATGGGGATTAGATGGAAAAGCTAAAAAAGCTCTTGGCAAATCTGCCACACCCAATTCGCTGGGCCTTAATCATGCTGATCGGTTTCGCGCTCCTGATTCTCGGGTTGGTAATGCTTGTCACTCCAGGACCTGGATTGTTGTTTATCTTCTTTGGGCTCTCAATTTTGGCATTGGAAATCAAGTGGGCAAGGGAGTTGAACCAGCAGGGTGTTCAGGGTCTTGAAAAAATAGTTGCTCGCATAAAGAAAATCTTTGGGCGCAAACCCAAGAACTAGAACATCTTCTTGGCCTCGGGGAATTTCTAAGTAGCGGGGATGCTTACCCCCCCCCTATGGATTGGAGATTCAAATGAGTGTGACCCCACACGGTATTCACCACGTAACAGCTATTGCCGGAGACCCACAGCGCAACGTCGATTTTTATACAAAGGTCTTCGGATTGAGGCTGGTAAAACAAACCGTAAATTTCGACGCGCCTCACATTTGGCATCTTTATTACGGGGATGAGCACGGCTCTCCTGCTTCGATCTTGACGTTCTTTCCATGGCCCGGTGTTACACCAGGCCGTGAGGGCTCTGGCCTAACTACGGCAACATCATTTTCAGTTCCAGCCCCATCGCTTGGTTTTTGGAGTAAGCACTTAGCCGGGCTCAACGTCGATTGGTTATGGGGCAAGGACTCATCTGGCCAAGATCTAATCGAAGTGCGTGATTACGACGGCATGCGCCTGCAACTTGTCGGAACTGTGGGTGACACCAGAAGTGGATGGGACGGGGTGGCAAACATTCCAGCCGAACATGCTGTCCGCGGTCTTCACTCCGTTGAGCTATCACAGATTCAGATCGATCCAACCGCAGGCATGCTTCAAAACCTTCTGGGCATGAGCCTTTCGTCAGAGTCGTCCGGTAAGGCAAACTTCCAGATGGCCGAAGGGGCCTCCGGCACCAAGGTAGAGATTCTCGGGGGAGTGGGCAACCGCGGCCTCCAAGCAGGCGGCACGGTTCACCATGTGGCGTTCAGGGCTCCCGATCTAACGACTATGGAGCTTTGGCAACAGGAGCTAATGAATAAAGGAGTCGCCGTCACTGAAATCAAGGACAGGCAGTACTTCAAAAGCATTTACTTTAGGGAGCCAGGTGGAGTGTTGTTTGAGATTGCAACGGATGATCCTGGCTTTGACACTGACGAACCGCTTCTGGAACTTGGTAAGAAGCTAAAGCTTCCACCATGGCTAGAGCCATCAAGAGATCAAATCCAGCAGTCCTTGACCGAAATCAACGTCTAGCAAGATGGCAAATAACGATCTAGCAAGACCACACGTATTTCAGAGAGGAAGTTCCTCTCGAACTCTTCTCCTACTTCATGGCACAGGTGCTGATGAGCACGATCTTCTTGGTCTAGCTAAGGCCTTGGACCCTGAAGCATCAGTCTTGTCACCGAGAGGTATGCACCTAGAGTCGGGCATGAATCGATTCTTTGAGCGCTATCCCGATGGCAGCTTCAACGAGGCTTCCATAGACCAGGGAGTCGCAGAGCTGTCTGAGTTCATTGAGGCCGCAATTGTCGAGTATGAGATTGATCGCAAGAACATCTTTGGCACTGGTTTCAGTAACGGGGCGAACACCGCTTCAGCCTTGATGATCAAGCATCCAGCACTGTTATCTGGAGCAGCTCTGTTTGGGTCGACCAGGCCCTACCGTGAGGTTGAGAAAGTAGACCTCAATGGAAAGCAAATTTGGCTGGCAAATGGAGATCAGGACCCTTACGCGCCAGTGCAAGTTAGCGAAGCTTGGGTTCAAGAACTTCAAAGTTTTGGTGCTGACATCAAGTGGTTGCGCCATCCGGGAGGACATCAAATCTCCCAGTTGCACGTGACTGAGATTGCAAGTGCGCTCTAGGGTATCCTCGTAAAGAGCGGATCGGGAGCTCGATTCATTCACAGAACCTAGACTTGACCTAGGGGTGGGGTAGCAGGGGTAAGCGCTCAGGCGTGTTGGGAATGTTCGTAGTTTTAGCTTTCATTTTGACGGGTTGTTCCAACGCTGACGTTCAATCGAAACCGACATTGACTCCGATGTTGACACCTGAAGCTTCCTCCACTGAGCTGACAAGAATTATCGAGATAAACCCTGAGGTTCAAGATGGAGTTATTCATGTTGCCGCGAAGGGTGCGTCCTGTGATTCACACCCTGAGCACGCCACTTGCCACATTCATCAACAAGATTGGGGTATTCCAGTCAAAATCACAGAAGCAGGTGAGGGTGCTTTGAGATTAAGCCTCAGCGGAAACTAGGTCCCGGGCGCATCATTGGTTTAGTCCCGAGAAAAAGTTGCAAGGACTGTGTCATGGATTACCTCAGAGCAAAAGTAGCTAAACTCTTATAAAACAAAGAGAAAAGGATTACCTGATGGAAAGCCACGACTTGGTTCTAGTACTAAACGAGGTAACGGTCCTAATGGCACTTTCGGCGACAGGCATCATTGCCCTACTGGGCATGTTCGCGCACCTTTCGTTCTCCGCCATCTTTGGAAAAGACGTTAGTTAGACGACCAATTTCTTGTTATCGTCTAGAATTTCCGGGCTTACCGGTTCGGTACGCAGCTAATTCGCGGAGTACATTTCCTGAACTAAAACCGACCCCGACAGCTTTCCTTCTATAAATTCTAAGATTCTTGCGACGGTCGGTGCATCGTTGTGAATTTGCCAAAGTTCTCTGGACTCCCAAGCCTCGATGAACATCAGCTTTCCTGACACTTCTTCGTAGAGATCATAGAAGAGACAACCAAGCTCAAGTCTCACATCCTTGGCGACATCGAGCAGAAGCTCTTTGACTTCAATTAGGTTTTGCGGATGGGGCGTAAAAGTGGCTACTACTGTGCATGTTTTCATGCTGTGATGCTACAGGAGCTTGCTACTTAGGCTATTAGATTCAGCGACTTCGCTGTTTGCTTCATTGTCTTTGTTGCAAGCCCAGCATTCTCATTTAGCTGTTTGCCAAAGGTTGGTATTAGCTCCTTGATGGCTTTTGTCCATGTTGGGAAATCATCTGGGGCCATCCGCTCGAGCACGTTTAGCATTACGCTCACGCTGACCGATGCTCCCGGGCTGGCACCCAGAAGACCCGCAATGGTTCCATCCTGGCTGGAGATAACTTCAGTTCCGAATTGAAGTGTGCCACCACGGCCATTTGGCTTGATGACTTGGGCTCTTTGGCCGGCTTCGTAGTAGGACCAGTCCTTCGGAGTGGCATTTGGTACGAAAACTCGAAGAGCTTCGAACTTGCTTTTCTTCGTCTTGGTTACTTCCATGAGCAAGTACTTCATGAGGTCTAAGTTTCTTAGGGCAACTGAGAGATAAGAGGTGATGTTCTTTATCCTGATCGACAACGGAAGATCAAGCACTGAACCGTTTTTCAAAAACTTTGGGTTGATTCCGGCAAATGGCCCGAACAGCAAACTGGTTTTGCCATCTACAACTCTTGTGTCGAGGTGTGGTACCGACATTGGTGGGGCACCGACATCGGCTTGGGAGTAAACCTTGGCTTGATGACTAGCGACTATTTCAGGATCATCGGTTCTCAGGAAGTGACCGCTAACCGGGAAGGTACCGTAGCCATCTATTTCTGGAATTCCGGATTTTTGAAGGATCTTTAACGCATATCCACCTGCACCCACGAAAACTTTATTCGCGTGGACAATGCGACCTGGGGAGCCCCCGAACCATAGCTGCCACTTTTTATCTTCAAACTGATGTACCGATTTAACTTCAGTGTTCGTTTCAAGTCGCATGCCATTTTTGACTAGCCAGTTGATCATTTGCTTGGTCATGGAGCCATAGTTGACATCTGTGCCCTGATTGGTAAATGTCGCAGCAACTTTTTCGTCGCCTCTGCCATCCATCATCAAGGGAATCCACTCCGCGAGCTCTTTGACATCCTCGGAGAACTTCATGCCGGTAAATAGCGGCTGAGCATCAAGCGACTTTTGCCTTCTCCGTAAGTAGTCGACATCTGAGTCGCCACGAACAAAAGTCACGTGGGGGACTGAGCGTATAAAAGTCTTTGGGTCATCGAGTGCACCAAGACCTACGAGGCTTGACCAGAATTGCCTGGAGACCTGAAATTGTTCGTTTATCGCGACTGCCTTGGCAGGATCCGGCAGAGACCCATCTACAGAGTCGGGCATGTAATTGAGTTCACATAGTGCCGCGTGCCCGGTCCCAGCGTTATTCCACGGGTTCGAGCTTTCCTCTGCAACTTCGCCCAACCGCTCGTACATGACAATAGAAATACTCGGGTCGAGCTTTTTTAGGAGGACGCCTAGGGTTGCGGACATAATTCCGCCGCCAATTAGGGCAAAGTCGTATTTCTCAATGTCACTCACTCTTAGAGGGTAATCGGTCTAGAGGACTGTTACGCCCAAAAGTGCACCAATCGCATAGGAAATTCCCATCGTCAGTGTGCTTATCACGACGTTTCTGGCGACGGATTTCAGAACTGGCGTGCTACCGGCCCACGCCGCCCACCATCCAGTAAGCGCTAGGGCTAGAGCGACACTTGCAAAAGTCGCCTGAATGCTAATGGCCTGCCACGGTCCGGTGATAGCCAGAAAAGGCAGCGCAGCCCCGGAGATAAAAGCCAGAAGTGATGACCAAGCAGCGGACCAGGGCCTTGCGTTGATGCTGCCTTTTTTTCGACCGTGTGCAATCTCGGTGTCGCGCTGAGCGCTCACACTTATAAACTCTCCTCCGCCCATTGAGATGGCGCCCGCGACAATCGCCGCGGCTCCAGCAAGGAGGATAACCTCGTAACTTGCTCCCGCGGCGGCTACACCAACCACGATGCCTGCGACCGAAACGATGCCATCATTTGCACCGAGAACTGCAGCCCTCAGCCAGTTCAGCTTGCGCTCAAGATCACGTTCGTTGTTTTTGCTCATTGGCTAATTTTGCAGTGTTGATTGAGGCATTACTAGCAAGGCATACCTAACTCGGTCGGTAGACTTTTCAATGTAAAGGAGTACAAGTGAATATATTATTAGCAGGGAAGACTCACCAGGTAAGTGAGGGAGCCACCGGTTTTGATCTTTTCGAACTGCGTGAGGTCATTGCGATGCACGTGAATGGTGAAGCTAGGGACCTCTCACACGTTGTGGTCGCCGAAGATAAGGTCGAGGGCATACTTATTGACTCTCCAGCGGGTCTGGAGATACTTAGGCACTCCACGGCTCACGTCATGGCTCAAGCCGTGCAAGAGCTTTTTCCAAATGCCAAGCTGGGTATCGGGCCGTATATCACCGACGGCTTCTATTTCGATTTTGATGTTGCGGAACCATTCGTCCCGGATGACCTAAAGCGGGTAGAGAAGCGCATGAAGGAACTAGTGGGTAAGTCGCAGAGGTTTACTCGCATTGAAGTTTCTGACGAGGAAGCCAAGAGGCTTATGGCCGACGAGCCTTACAAACTAGAACTAATCGGGCTGAAATCTGAGGATGTCCAAGAGGGTTCGGTTGAGGTTTCAGCCGGTGGCCTATCCGTGTATGAAAACACAAACCCAGACGGTAGCTTGGCGTGGCGAGACCTTTGCAGGGGGCCCCACCTGCCAAACACAAGACAAATCGGCAAGAGCTTCTCTCTATCCAGAAGCGCAGCAGCCTACTGGCGAGGCAATGAAAACAATAAACAACTTCAACGAATTTACGGCACCGCCTGGGCGACTAAAGAGGCGTTAGCGGAGCACCTGGACAGAATTGAACAGGCTGCGAAGCGTGACCACAGAAAACTTGGCGTAGAGCTTGACCTATTCAGTTTTCCCGAGGAAGTCGGATCAGGGCTTGCGGTATTTCATCCAAAGGGTGGAATCATTCGAAAGGTCATGGAGGACTACTCGCGTGCTAAGCACGAGGAGGCCGGATATGAGTTCGTTTACACACCGCACATAACTAAATCCAATCTTTTTGAACAAAGCGGACATCTGAACTGGTATTCCGATGGGATGTTTCCACCAATGAAGCTGGACTCAGAGGTCGGCGAGGACGGAGAGGTACGCAAGCAGGGCGTTGATTATTACCTAAAGCCCATGAACTGCCCATTCCACATTCTGATTTTTAAGTCTCGCTCCAGAAGCTACCGAGAGCTACCGCTTCGCATGTTCGAGTTTGGATCCGTTTATCGCTACGAGAAGTCCGGCGTTCTGCATGGCCTCACGAGAGTTCGTGGCATGACACAAGACGATGCCCACCTATTTGTCACTCAAGATCAATTGCAGCAGGAGCTAACCAGCGTTTTGAAGTTTGTGCTTGATCTTTTGCGCGATTACGGACTGAACGATTTCTACCTTGAGTTATCCACCAGAGAGGAAGGAAATCCAAAGTTTGTCGGTGAGGATGCCATTTGGGAATCCGCAACGAAAACGCTTGAGCAGGTGGCAAATGACTCCGGTTTGGAACTAGTTGCAGACCCCGGCGGCGCAGCGTTTTACGGGCCAAAGATATCTGTGCAGGCAAGAGACGCTATCGGTCGCACCTGGCAAATGAGCACAATTCAGCTGGACTTTAATCTTCCAGATCGATTCAATTTGGAATATGTTGGCTCAGATGGTGCGAGGCATCAGCCGATCATGATTCATAGGGCCTTATTTGGATCCATTGAACGATTCTTTGGGGTTCTAACAGAGCACTACGCTGGTCACTTTCCGCCATGGCTAGCACCCGTTCAAGCGGTGTGTATACCCGTTGCAGACGAATTCGCAGACTACCTAGACATCTTTGCCAGTTCGCTGAAGAAGGAGGGTGTGCGCATAAACGTCGACCACTCTGACAGCCGGATGCAAAAAAAGATTCGAGACCACACCCTTGACAGGGTTCCGTTCATAATTCTTGCTGGAGCCAGAGATGTCGAGGCTGGGACTTTGGCTTTTAGATTCCGGGACGGGAATCAGCGCAATGACATTCCGCTTGAGGAAGCCAGGCAACTCATTCGAGATGCGATCGGAAACAAGGAACAGGTCTAATGAGTGAATACCTAGACAACATGACTGGGATGCAGGATGGCTTCGAGAGGCTGTGGACACCGCATCGATTGGTTTACATTGAGGATCTGCAGAAGCCCCCAACCGATGACTGCGTTTTTTGCGATGCACCGAATAAGTCAGACGAAGATGGGCTGATAGTTAAGCGCGGAGTCACCGCGTACGTTCTTTTGAACCTGTTTCCCTATAACGCAGGACACTTGCTTGTGTGCCCTTACAGGCACGTTGCAACCTATGACAAGGCAACCCTTGAAGAGACTGCCGAGATTGCGCTCTTGACCCAGCAGGCGATGGCGACGATTGAGGCGACCTCGAGGGCCCACGGGTTTAATATCGGGATGAATCAAGGCCAAGTTGCTGGCGCAGGCATCGCAGAACACCTTCATCAACATATAGTTCCTCGTTGGAGGAATGATTCCAACTTTTTTCCGATTATTGCTCAGACCAAAGCCATTCCAAAACTTCTAGGTGAAGTTAGGGAAACAATTGCTACCAACTGGATAGACGGAGTTTAGGATTACATCATGACAAATAACACGACAGAATCAACGCCCTTAGTTAAATCTGGATTAGCAGAAATGCTAAAGGGTGGCGTCATTATGGACGTTGTCAACGCGGAACAGGCAATTATTGCGCAAGATGCTGGTGCAGTTGCCGTGATGGCTCTAGAGCGTGTGCCAGCAGACATCCGCGCTCAGGGTGGCGTAGCAAGAATGAGCGATCCGGACTTGCTCGACGGTATCAGAGCAGCCGTGACGATTCCCGTCATGGCCAAGGTTCGCATCGGTCACTTCGTTGAGGCACAGGTTCTGCAGTCCCTCAAGGTTGACTTCATTGACGAATCAGAGGTCTTAAGTCCTGCTGATTATGTAAACCACATTGATAAGTGGAATTTTGACATCCCATTTGTTTGTGGTGCTACTAACTTGGGCGAGGCGCTTCGTCGCATCACCGAGGGTGCAGCGATGATCAGGTCAAAGGGCGAAGCCGGTACCGGCGACGTTTCGGAAGCCACCAAGCACATCAGAACTATTCTTGGCGAAATCCGAGCTCTTTCATCCAGAAGCGATGACGAACTATACGTCGCCGCCAAAGAACTGCAGGCTCCTTATGCGCTTGTGAAGCAAGTAGCAAGAGAAGGAAAGTTGCCAGTAGTCCTGTTCGTAGCCGGAGGAGTTGCTACTCCTGCGGACGCAGCAATGATGATGCAAATGGGTGCCGACGGCGTTTTCGTTGGATCCGGAGTGTTCAAGTCTGGTAACCCAGTGGCTCGCGCTGCGGCAATTGTCAAGGCGACCACTTTTTACAATGACGCAGACGTGATCGCAAATGCTTCCCGCGGTCTAGGTGAGGCGATGGTCGGCATAAACGTGAGTGACCTCCCTGCACCTCACCGACTTTCGGAGCGTGGCTGGTAATTGCGAATAGGCGTTCTCGCTCTTCAGGGCGATAGCCGAGAGCACCTTCTACTCTTAGGACAATTAGGGGTAGAAGGTCTTGCAGTTAGAACAGCTAGCGATTTAGCAGAGGTCGATGCGTTGATAATCCCTGGGGGAGAGTCAACGACCATATCGAAGCTTCTTGTGAACTTTGATCTAATGCCGCAGGTTAGAGAGTTTGCCAAATCAAATCCGGTGCTAGGCACCTGTGCCGGGCTGATTCTAATTTCTGATGAAGTAATCGGGGCTCTTCCGGATCAGCAGCTAATAACCGGACTGCCGGTCAAGACAGAACGCAATGCTTATGGCGGTCAGCTAAATTCGTTTGAATCTTCAGTGTTATTCGCGGATGGCACCACAGAAAACGTTGCTTTTATACGAGCACCGAGAATTCTCGAGGCCGGTAATTGCGAAATTTTGGCAACATATAATTTGGAACCAGTTGCCGTTCAGTTCCGAAATCTCATTGGCGCAAGCTTCCACCCGGAGCTGACTGGAGCCACGTATTTGCATAAGTTGTTCATTTCGCTCGTCGAAGAGCACCAAAGCTAGTAATTTAGAGGAACTATGTCAGGTCACTCTAAATGGGCAACAACGAAACATAAAAAAGCAGCTAATGACTCCAAGAGAGCAAAGCTGTTTGCGAAACTTATCAAAAATATTGAGGTCGCTGCCCGCCTGGGCGGCTCTGACCTTGAAGGAAACCCGACACTCTACGAGGCCATTTATAAGGCCAAGAAGCTCTCCTTGCCCGGTGACAACATTGATCGGGCCGTCAAGCGTGGCGCAGGCGAACTAGGCGATGGCGTTGAATATCACAACATTATTTACGAGGGCTATGGACCGGCTGGGGTAGCTGTAATGATTGAGTGCCTAACTGATAACAAAAACCGCGCTGCCGCCGAAGTCAGGCTTGCGGTTGGTAAAAATTCCGGAAACATGGCCGACCCTGGCTCGGTTAGCTACCAATTTGCGCGCAAGGGTGTTATTTCGGTTCCAAGCTCCTACAGCGAGGATGAAATTCTTGAAGCCACCATTGAGCACGGAGTCGAAGATCTGCAGCTAATAGGCGATAATTTTTTGCTCACCTGCGACCCAAGCAAGATGACGGAAACCAGGACCGCTCTCCAGCAATCAGCCATCGATTACGAATCGGCTGACGTAGAGTTCGTTTCCTCTCTGAAGGTCGAAGTTGATGCCTCGAGTGCCAAGAAGGTCATTGACCTTATAGAAGCGCTGGAGGAGCTGGACGATGTCCAAGAGATTTACACGAACATGGAGATTTCAGAAGCCGTGATGGCCGAGCTAGAAGCCATGAGCTAGTGGAGCTAATTCTCGGAGTCGATCCTGGACTTACGCGCTGCGGATACGGCCTAATAACCGGCAATAAGGCGATCGACTATGGTCACTTTACCTCATCACCAACACAGGATCCACGAGATCGGGTCGGTTCTATAGCCGACTCTTTGGACAAGATCATCCTCGTCCACAAGCCAGTCCTGATCGCGATAGAGCGAGTTTTCGCGCAGGCCAACCTTAGAAGTGTGATGGGGGTCGCTCAAATCTCGGGCGCACTAATGGCTTTGGCCTACAAGCACGACATACCGCTTGAGTTCTTTACGCCAAGCGAGGTCAAGCTTTCAGTTACTGGGAGTGGGAGGGCCGACAAGGCGCAGGTGTCAGAAATGGTTAAGCGCACGCTCAACTTGCAAGAAACCCCCAAACCGGCCGACGTTGCCGACGCCCTGGCGGTCGCGATTTGCGCATCTAAGAGAGCGCAGGGGCTGGGCACGAATGCCCAACAGAAGTGGGTCGCAGCTGCCAAGAGTGCCAACCGCAGATTAGGTTAGCAACGTGATATCGAGCTTGCAGGGAACCATCGGCCACTTGGGCGCAGATCGTCTTACCTTGGTTGTGTCCGGAGTCGGTTTTTCGATTCAAATAACCAGTCGTCACTCAGCCAAACTTGCCCTCGGCCAAGAGATCTTGATCCAAACAAAACTCGTTGTCAGAGAGGACGACCTGTCTTTGTTTGGCTTTCAAACAAACCATGAGGCCGAATTATTTGATTTGCTCTGCGGGGTTAATGGGATTGGACCCAAGCTAGCAATGACCACGCTGTCTGGCCTAACCGGCGAGCTATTAGTCAATGCCATCAATTCCCAGGACGAAAATGCTTTTCGTGCGATACCGGGAATTGGGCCTAAGACTGCAAAACTTGTACTGATCACTTTGAGCGGCAAGGTTGGTCTTTCCTCCAGCGTCAGAGTTAACGAGAACGTGCTGCAGGCGATGCTTCAACTCGGTGGAGATGAACTGGCATCCAGAAAGCTTCTCTCAAGCCTCGACCAGTCACTATCCGAATCCGCGTTACTCAAGCAGGCACTGGCTGAACTTGGCCGTTCTAAGTTGATCTCATGATGGATTCCGCACCCGAGGAGCGGGCCCTAGAAGCGGCCTTGAGGCCCAAAGTTCTAGGAGAGTTCGTAGGCCAAGACAAGGTTGTCAAACAGATTTCTCTAGTAATCAAGGCCGCAAAACTTGGTGGAAGGACCGCGGATCACATCTTGCTCGCGGGGCCTCCAGGCCTTGGTAAAACCACGCTCGCGATGATCGTTGCGCACGAGGCCGAGCGAACACTCAAGCTGACGAGCGGCCCAGCAATTCAGTCTTCAGGGGATCTGGCATCAATACTCTCTGCTTTAGAGGCAGGCGACGTGCTGTTTATTGACGAAATCCACCGAATGTCTAGAAGTGCCGAAGAGATGCTGTACCTCGCAATGGAAGATTTTCGGGTTGACGTGATGGTTGGCAAGGGTCCGGGGGCCGCATCGATTTCTCTTGACATTGAGCCGTTTACACTCATTGGCGCAACCACTAGGAGCGGGATGCTGCCCACTCCTCTTCGAGACCGTTTTGGTTTCACGGCTTTCCTTGAGTATTACGAGGCCCGCGAAATTGCACGAGTACTAGAAGCTTCGTCACTGAAACTCGGCGTCAACCTCGACGCCGAGGCGCTTGATTTACTCAGCACCAGATCTAGGGGCACGCCTCGCATAGCAAATCGCCTACTTAGGCGAGTGCGGGACTTCGCCAGTGTCAATGAACACAGCGCTATTGACTACGGGATCGCTTTGGATGCAATGGCGCTTTTTGAGGTTGACAAGTTAGGACTCGATCGAGTGGATCGGACTCTTTTGACGATGCTGGCTACTAAATTCAGCGCCAAGCCGGTTGGCCTTTCAACCCTTGCTGTCGCGCTAGGTGAAGAGCCCGAGACCATCGAAGCAGTGATCGAACCCTTCTTAATAAGAGCGGGTTTATTGCAGCGAACACCGCGTGGCAGAGAGATAACAAGTCACGGTTTATTGCATTTAGGGATTCAGTAGAGCAGGTTTTTCATCTAAGCCCTATAATTTCGGGGTACCAATCGGTTAGGAATACCTTGGATTTAATACTATTAGCGGTTCTTGCCGCCATGATTCTGTTGTTGGTAAATCAGAACAGAAAGCGAAAGCGTGACGCAGCGAACTTGGTTCAAACTCTCCAAGTCGGCTCCAACGTCATCCTTCACGCAGGCATCAAAGGCACGGTCATCGCCATAGGCGAAGATGACCTAGAGATTGAGACCACGCCAGGCACGAAGCTCAAAGTGCTGAAGCAGGCAGTGCGTGCAATCCAAACTTCTGAGGAGAACTAGCTTTGGCTGAGAACACCACTACGAGAACCTCGAGACGAAAGCTCTCATGGCTCACAGGCATTGCAGTCTTTTTCGTTGGGCTCATGATTTGGGGCGTGGCTACAGTTCAGCCTGGAGCCGCGTTCGCCCCCGAGTTGGGTCTTGACCTCCAGGGTGGTACCCAGATTATTCTGACTCCAACGATTGCGGAGGGTGATCAGGCGAGTTCCGAGCAGCTAACTCAAGCCGTCACCATTATTCGACAAAGAATCGATGGATCCGGTGTCGGAGAAGCACAGGTTTCAATCCAGGGGAATCAAAACATCGTTGTTGCAATCCCCGGAACTCCAGACCCGACGACCCTTCAGCTGATTAAGGCCAGTGCGCTGCTTGAGTTCAGGCCCGTCATTGTTCAGGGCGTTTCTACACCCGCAGCCGAGGGCGCATTGCCAGTGGACCTAGATACTTTTAGTGACACGACTCCTACTACGCCCGTCAACGCCAGCGACACAGCATGGATAACCGAGCGGCTTCAGGCTCAATTTGAAAACCTGGACTGCACTTCGCCCTTTAGGGCGCCTGGACAGGTGGATGATCCGACTGTGGGACTTGTGACTTGCGACGAGTCGTCGCTGTACAAGTACATTCTTGGTCCCGTAGAAGTACAGGGCGCTAACATTTCCGACGCCAGTGCTGGAACAGTTACCACCCAAACTGGTGCAAGCACTAATACCTGGGCAGTGAACTTGGAGTTCAATGGAACGGGCACCGACGCCTTTGGTTTGGTGACTTCAAGGTTGTTCGGGCTGCAGAGCCCCGCGAATCAATTTGCGATTACTCTGGACGGCCTGGTTATTACAGCTCCGTCTACCAATGCGGTTATAACCAACGGGCAAGCACAAATTACGGGATCATTCACTCAGGAATCCGCAACTGTTTTGGCTGATCAGCTGAAATATGGTGCGCTACCTATTGGCTTTGAAGTTCAATCACAGGAGAACATCTCCGCAACCCTTGGTTCAGAGTCTTTGCGTTCGGGACTGATAGCAGGACTCATCGGTCTTATCTTTGTGATTATCTACATGGCTTTCCAGTACCGAGGTCTCGCCACTGTAGTTCTCGGATCTCTTATCGTGGCAGCGCTACTGGTCTATCTAGCAATTGCGTTCCTGTCTTGGCGACAGGGTTACAGGCTCTCACTTGCCGGGGTAGCTGGTCTGATCGTAGCTATTGGTATTACTGCTGACTCGTTTATTGTCTACTTTGAAAGAATTAGAGATGAGCTTCGGGACGGTCGAAATCTAGAAAGCGCCGTCGAAGCCGGTTGGAAGCGAGCAATTCGCACCATCCTTATCTCGGACGCTGTTAGCTTCACTGCTGCGGTAGTTCTTTACCTGCTAACAAGCTCTTCGGTACGAGGCTTTGCCTTTACTCTGGGTCTCACGACTTTGATCGACCTCCTAGTAGTGACCATGTTTACCCATCCACTCGTGCAGCTATTGGCGAGAAATAAGTTCTTCGCCTCGGGTCACCGATTCTCTGGATTTGACCTTTCGGCTAGAGAGGTTTCCTACAAGGGCCGCGGTGAATTCAGGGTGGCCAAGTCGCTAGCCGGAGGCAAGGCGGAAAAGTCTTCAAAGGAAGCACAAAAACGACAGACAATTGCCGAGCGAAAAGCTTTGGCGGGTCAGGGAGATCAAGATGAGTAGGGCAAGAGATTTCGGAAACCAGCTTTACTCGGGTGAGCGAAGCTTTAATTTTGTAGCCCGAAGAAAAACTTGGTACATCATCGGAGCTGTGGCCGTAATTTTGGCATTGCTATTGCCTGTCGCAAGAGGCGGATTCAATTTTGGTATTGAGTTCCGTGGTGGTTCTGAATTTAGGCTTACGAACTCTCAGGAGCTACCGCACCAGCTTGCGGTAGACGTAATTGCCGACATCGCGCCAGGTTCGCAGGTAAACGTAACTGACGTTGGGCTCGCTGACATTCGTATTCAGACCGAGCAGCTTGAAGACGTAGAGTCAGAGCGGGCTCGTGTGGCTCTTGCCGCGGCTTACGGACTAGAGGATTCTGCTGTTGCTTCGAGCTTCATTGGTCCCAACTGGGGCGCTGACGTTACCAACCAGGCCCTGATGGGTCTTGTCGTGTTTCTGATACTGGTGTCTCTTTTGATAGCTGTTTACTTCAGAAGCTGGAAAATGTCGGTAGCTGCGGTTCTCGCTCTTGCGCACGACTTGATTCTTACCGCCGGAATTTATGCGGCTGTTGGTTTTGAGGTAACGCCAGCTGCTGTGATTGGATTCCTCACAATTTTGGCCTACTCGCTCTATGACACGGTCGTGGTCTTTGATAAAGTTCGTGAGAATACCCTCGAAGTGGAGTATTCGGAAACTCGAACCTTTGGTGAGATGGTTAATCTCGCAGTTAACCAGACACTAATTCGATCAATAAACACATCGGTTGTCGCCGTTCTACCGGTGGCTTCGATCCTGTTCGTCGGGTCTTTGTTGCTTGGCGCGGGAACCTTGAGGGACATTGCCCTAGCTCTGTTTGTTGGAACCATTGTCGGAACCTACTCATCCATCTTCTTGGCGGCCCCAATTTATGCTCATCTGCGCGAATCCGAGCCGACTTTGAAAAAAGCTGCAGACAAAGTATTCGCAAGCCGAGCGTAGACTTGAGTCCATTCAGAAGAGGATGGAAACATGACGGATGCGAAGAGCAGTTCACTTCGTTCTCGTCTGCCTAAAATATTTACGAAGTCCTCGACTTCTTACGGCACTGACCTGGCGTCCCTCATTCGGGTGGTCAAAACAAACCACCCCAAAGCCGACCTTATTGCTATCGATAAGGCCTTTCAGTATGCCGAGAAGTATCACAGCGGCCAGCTGAGAAAAAGCGGGGAGCAGTACATAACCCATCCGCTTGCGGTCGGCAGGATCCTCGCTGACCTGGGCTCAGGCCCGGCAACAATAGCCGCGGCATTACTGCACGACACCGTAGAGGACACTGATTACTCCATAGAGGCCCTTGAGAAGGACTTTGGTCCCGAAGTGGCTCTATTGGTCGATGGAGTCACGAAACTGGACAAGGTTAAGTTTGGAGACAGCGCGCAGTCTGAAACCATGCGCAAGATGGTGGTCGCCATGAGCAAGGATGTGAGAGTTCTTGTCATCAAGCTCGCGGACAGACTTCACAATGCGAGAACTTGGGGTTTCGTTAGCCCCGAGTCGGCAAGGAAAAAGGCCCAGGAAACTCTGGAGATCTATGCGCCACTAGCCCACCGTTTGGGTATTTCGACGATGAAAGTTGAGCTCGAGGACATTAGCTTTAGTGTGCTCTATCCGAAGGTTTACGAAGAGATTGTCTCTCTGGTTGGTCAGAGAAATCCCCTGCGGTCTGACTATACGCAGAACGTGATAGACGAAATATCCCTCGAACTTCGAAACGGCAAGGTCAAATCAAAAATTGACGGACGCCCTAAGCAGTACTACTCGATTTACCAGAAGATGGTGCTGCGCGGACGAGAGTTTGACGACATCTACGACCTTGTGGGCGTGCGAGTGATAGTTGCAAGCGTAAAGGACTGCTATGCCGCCCTGGGTGCCATACACGCGCGCTGGTCGCCGTTGCCGGGCAGGTTCAAGGACTACATAGCGATGCCGAAGTTCAATCTCTATCAGTCGCTGCATACGACAGTTGTTGGCCCGGACGGTAGGGCAGTTGAGATACAGATAAGAACGCTAGAGATGCACCAGCGTGCTGAGTTTGGTGTCGCAGCCCACTGGAAATATAAGGCTCAGTCCGGAAAGAGCGAAAAGGAGGTCGACTTCGCGTGGATGAAGCAACTCTCCGATTGGCAGGAGGAGACTGCCGACCCAGGGGAGTTCCTGGATAATTTGCGATTTGAAATTGGCGCCAAAGAGCTTTATGTCTTTACGCCAAAGGGAAAGGTTGTCGGGTTGGCAGCCGGATCGACACCGGTGGACTTCGCTTATGCGGTGCATACAGAGGTTGGACATAAGACAATTGGCGCGAAGGTCAACAGTCGATTGGTGCCACTCGAGAGCAAACTGCAGGCAGGCGATTCAGTTGAGGTTCTGACCTCGAGATCAGAGTCCGCCGGGCCGAGCAAGGATTGGTTGAATTTCGTTGCCTCCCCGGGCGCGCGCGCGAAGATAAAGCATTGGTTTGCGCAAGAGCGGAAAGAGATCGCGACCGAGGATGGCAAGGAGGCATTGGCGCGAGGACTCAGGAGGAAAGGCCTTCCTGTTCAATCGCTTATGTCCTCTGATTCGCTTACAAAGCTCGCCGAAGAGCATGGTCTGGTCGGGGTTCCAGCCCTATTCAACGCGATAGGTCAAGGGCAGCTAACTGTCGGCACTGTAATTGATCGGCTCAAGCAACTTGAAGGCCTGGCTCCAGAGGCTATTACAGAGGAGCTACCGATACAGGTTCCTAAGTCCCTTCGTCAAAGAAGAAACGAATCTCAGGGAGTGCTGGTCAAGGGGGACCCAGATGTCATGTCGAAGATGGCTAGATGCTGCACCCCGGTGCCTGGAGATGAAATTACCGGATTCATCACTCGAGGCGAAGGGGTTTCGGTGCACCGAACGGACTGTAAAAACGTTCAATCCCTGGCAAAAGAGAGGCTTGTTGAAGTTTCCTGGGCCGATGAGGCCAGGGGAGTGTTCATGGTTCAGATTCAGATTGAGGCCTTGGATCGCTCCGGCCTACTAAGTGATGTAACGCGAGTGTTGACCGAGAGCCATGTAAACATTCTCAACGCGTCGGTTTCAACCGGGAAGGACAGAGTGGCCATTAGCAAGTTTATTTTTGAGATGGCGGACCCGTCGCACCTGGACCACGTTCTTAACCAAGTCCGGAGAGTTGAAGCCGTTTACGACGTCTACAGAGTCAAAAGCAATTAAGGCTAATCAACAGCCTGAGATGCAGCTAGCAACCAAGCCTTACGGGCGGTTATCTGCTCTTCAATTTCTTTTTTCTTCTCAGGCTTGGCAAGTTCAAGGCTCTTCTCAAGCCCAGCAATTGCCTCCTCGAGTTGTGAGACCAAGGAATTCGAGCGTGCTTTTGCAGCTGGGTCGGATCGTCGCCATGCTTCAGCAGCAGCATCCGCGATCTTCTTCTCTGCTTTTCTTAGTGGTTCTTCAATTTTCCTGACCTGGTCACGCGGGATGTGCCCGATTTTTTCCCAGCGCCCTTGAATGTTGGCCAAAGCCTTTTTAGCTGACTCGATGTTATCGAAGTTCAGCGCGTCAATCTCGAGGTTCAGTGCAGTCTTCTTTTCAAGGTTCGCCCTCTGGCTTGTTTCAATCTCGGCATCCTCGGCTTTTTTTGCAGCAAAGATAGCGTCGCCAGCGGCCCGGAACTCTTTCCACAGAGCCTCCTCTGCCTTCCCGGCCTTGCCAGCCAGTTTCCATTGATTCTGGAGCTTTTTGTATTGGTCCGTTGCGCCAGCACCCTTTGCCAGTAATGCCTTTGCGCTTTCCACAAGAGATGTCTTTTCGGCTTTAGCTTCCTTGAAGGCACCATCTAGGTTGGAGAAAAAAGCGCGGCGTCCCTGTTCGAACTTAGCGCGGGCCTGGGAGAATCGCTTCCAAATCGGATCGGTCTTGGCCTTCGGAACCTTCGGGCCTTCCTTCTGAAGCTTTTGCCAACGCTCAAACAACTCGGACATTTCGACGGCGGATTTTTTCCAATTAATGCCGCCGAGGTTGGCTACTAGCGCTTCTGCTCTGGCGGCAATTTCTTCTTTGGCCGCCATCGCGAGCTGATTTGCTGCAGCCCGCTCTTCGTTGGCCTTGGCACTAGTGGCATCAATTAGCCCAGTGACTGCCTCGACCCGATCACGCAAGTTCTGAACATTGCCGACTGCCTTTGGCTCAACCAGCTCGGCCTTCAGGTGTTCACGGGTGGTTTTCAAGCTCTTGGCATCCGTTATTCCTGAGGCTAGTCGCTGCTCTAGGGTTCGGACTTGGGCCGCTAGGTCGTCGAACTTTCGCGTGAAATAGCTCAGCGCATCCTCTGCTGGGACATTTGGATATTGACCGACGATGCGCTCTTGGCCACCGTCTATCAAGTAGACGTTGTTAGCCTCATCTACGCGGCCGAATTCACTGCTTGTCAAGGGATGCTCCTACTGGTTTTGTCTTACTCTACCGAAACAGAACTTATCAAAACCTCATCTAGGGGAGATGCGTCCGAAGAGCCGTCAGTTGTCCCGGCCTCTGCGATCGCCTTTACCCCATCCAGCCCGCCTGTAATAGAGCCAAAGACGGTGTAGCCGCCAACTGCATCAGAGGGGATGGTCGAATCTTGATAAACGATGAAAAATTGAGAGCCCATTGAGCTATCGTCACCACCGCGACGAGCCATTGCCAATACGCCTTCCGTGTATAAGTCGGCTTCGGGTGCATTTTCGATTGGCCCCCAGTTGTAGCCGGGACCGCCGGTGCCGTCGCCGCTTGGATCGCCACACTGAAGCACGTAAATACCAGAAGTTACAAGTCGGTGGCAGCTGACACCTTCATAAAAGCCATTCTTGGAAAGTGAAATAAAGTTCGCTACTGCTTGTGGGGCAAGGTCTCCCGCAAGTTCGAAGGAGAGCTCTTTGCCGTTCAGGTCTAGAGACCCATTCCAGGCCCTTCCCTCGGCAAGTCTTAGATCTGGGACCCCGGTTGGATCGGCATCCGTGGCGGCGGCAGGCGTCTCAGCCTGATCGGCCGTCGAAGCAATGTCAGCCTCCTGGCCCCCCGGTCCGAATGAAAAATAAGCGAGCTGACCCGCGAATGCCAAAGCAACCGCTCCGGCCGCAACCGCTAAAAAGACCCGGTTATCCTTTTTAGACCTGATCGCTCTATTGCTGATTAGGTCTTGCTTTGCCTGGTAATTCTCTAGCTTGCTGTTTGATTTCATAACTCACCCTTTTATCGCCCCCGTAATTCTAGGTGTTGCTTAGAGTTACTGTGTGGTTGAAATTCCTCTTGCTGCCAGACTGAGACCAAATTCGCTTACCGAAGTGATAGGTCAGTCAAGGGCACTTATCCAAAACGGGCCGTTGGCGAGGCTCATATCCGGGGACCAGTCCGGTAGTTGGCCGTCCGTCATCCTTTGGGGACCTCCGGGTAGTGGCAAAACCACGATCGCTCGACTCATTGGAAACAATGAGGGTTCGCACTTTTTGGAGCTAAGTGCGGTAAGTGCATCCGTTGCGCAGGTAAGGGAGCTGATCGCAAAGGCTAAAGAGCTGAAGAACCTCTACGATCGCCCAACTGTTCTGTTCTTAGACGAGGTACACCGGTTTTCCAAATCTCAGCAGGATTCATTATTAAGCGCTGTCGAGTCCGGAATCATCACCCTGGTTGCTGCTACTACCGAAAATCCGTCCTTTAGCGTTATCACGCCCCTTATTTCAAGGTCTGTGGTGGTGAAGCTTGAGGCGTTGAATGACGCCGATGTTTTATCGATCATGAACCGCGCTCTGGAGTTAGACAGTGGTTTGCCCAATGCAACCTTCGAAACAGATGCGCTGAAATATCTGGCAAAGATTTCCTCGGGTGATGCCAGAAGGGCTCTCACTCTTATGGAGGCGGCGGCCAATGGTTCAAGCAATTCAGTCAGCCTAGAATCCGCCAAGTTGGCGGCGCAGTCGACAATTGTCTATGACCAAGCAGGAGATCAGCACTACGACACGATTAGCGCATTTATCAAATCTGTTCGTGGCTCAGATGCCGACAGTGCACTGCACTACTTGGCAAGAATGATTGCGGGCGGCGAGGATCCGAGATTTATCGCGCGCAGGCTAATGATTCTTGCGAGCGAAGATGTTGGCTTGGCAGACCCACACGCACTCGTGCTGGCAGAGGCGACTGCTGGGACAGTAGAACGCATTGGAATGCCTGAGGGGAGGATCCCCTTGGCGCAACTAACCATATATTTGGCTCTCGCCCCGAAATCAAATCGCGCTTACCAGGCTATAAACATGGCCATGGCTGCCGTTGAAGCGGCCAACACCAAGCCAGTTCCAGCGACACTGAGGTCCACCGGAGCGGTTGGCTACAAATACCCGCACGATGACCCCAGAGGAGTTCTCTCACAAACATATCGCGACGGCGATGAAATCTTTTATCAGCCTTCTGAGCACGGGTTTGAAGCAGAATTGGCTAAACGAGTGGAAATGATTAGAAAAATCCTTCCCAGATAGTGACACTCGCCCGTTCGCTCTGGTAGTATTTCTGGGTTATCTGGATTCAGCGGCTGTAATTCGGACACTACGAAATATCCAATCTTAAGTTTGATTTGAAAGGTACCTTTTTGTCAAAGGCAACTAGATCCCGCAGCAAGACCCGTCTATCGCGTGCCCTGGGCATCGCGCTGACGCCAAAAGCTGCAAAGTACATGGAAAAGCGACCTTATGGTCCAGGTCAGCATGGTCGCACGAAGCGCAAGACTGACTCTGACTACTCAGTTCGCCTCCGCGAGAAGCAGCGCTTACGTGCTCAGTACGGAATTCGCGAGGCTCAGCTTCGCAACACATTCAAGGAAGCCAAGCGCACTGCTGGCCTAACAGGTGAGAACCTGGTTGAGCTACTAGAGATGCGACTTGATGCCCTAGTTCTTCGTTCGGGTATGGCTCGCACGATTGCTCAGTCACGCCAGATGGTTGTTCACCGTCACATCCTTGTGGATGGCGAACGAGTTGACCGTCCGTCTTTCCGCGTCAAGCCTGGACAGATGATTCACGTTCATGACAAGTCAGAGCGCACCGAACCTTTCCAGGTAGCGGCAGCCGGAGGTAACTCCGATGTTTTGGCCAAGACTCCCGAGTATTTGGCAGTCGACCTCGACAAGCTACAGGTGACTCTTCTTCGTCGCCCAAAGCGCGAAGAGGTTCCTGTGACGTGTGAAGTTCAGCTTGTAGTTGAGTTCTACGCAGCTAGGTAGTTAGAGACATGACAGGCGGCGAAATAGCAGTGGTGATTTTGGCCGCTAGCGCCGGGCTGTTGGTCATTCTGTTGGGATTCCCTCTAGTCAAGCTCGGTAAGCTACTGGATCAAACAGCTGCGACGGTCACCACCTTCAATGCAGAATTTGAACCCATTCTCGCCGAGGCTAAAACGACCATGGCCGAGGCGAATAAGCAGCTAAAACGCGTTGACAACATAACAAGAGATGTAGAGCAAGTAACGACAAACATCAGCTCACTAATTGCAGTCTTCACTGCTTCGATCGGTGGACCCCTGACAAAATTATTCGGCGTCGTTCAGGGCGCGGCTAAAGTGTTCGGCAAACGGAGGTAGTTATGTCAAAACTAGGTTGGTTTTTAGCAGGCATTGGAATGGGTGTACTCGCGTTGCAGCAACTTCGGGATAACCCCAGGGCACAAGGTGCCGTAGATGAAATACGGATAGCCGCAAAAGATTTTTCGGATTCAATCGCCGCGGGTTACCAAGAGCGCGAAGCTGAACTTCGAACTTCAGCTAAAACTAAGAAGTAGCAAATGAAGACTGCCGAAATAAGGCGTCGGTGGCTTTCCTACTTCGAGAGCAAAGGGCACACGATTGTCCCCAGTGCTCCCCTCATAAGCCAAGACCCGACACTGATGTTCGTGGTCGCCGGGATGGTACCTTTCATCCCTTTCATGTCAGGCGTCTTGCCATCCCCGTATAAGAGGGCAACCTCGGTTCAAAAGTGCGTCAGAACTCTTGACATTGATGAAGTAGGGAAGACGACCCGCCACGGTACCTTCTTCCAGATGAACGGAAACTTCAGTTTCGGTGACTACTTCAAAAAAGAAGCCATTAGTTACGCCTGGGAATTACTGACTTCGTCAGTCGAGACTGGTGGGTATGGATTTGAACCCGAGAAACTCTGGGTAACGGTTTATGAAGACGACGAAGAATCGATTCAGTTGTGGTTGGACCACACAAATGTACCCATGGAGCGAATTCAGAAGCGCGGAATGGCAGATAACTACTGGTCAACTGGTCAAAGAGGACCCGCCGGCCCGTGCTCGGAAATATATTTTGATCGAGGATCTGATTATGGGGTTGAGGGTGGTCCGGCTGCCGACGAGGATCGTTACATTGAAATCTGGAACCTTGTGTTTATGCAGTATGAGCGAGCGGACGGCGGCACCAAGGACCACTTCGAAATCATAGGTGACCTACCGGCAAGGAACATCGACACTGGAATGGGTCTAGAGCGGGTCGCATTCCTGCTTCAAGAAGTCGAGAACATATACGAAATTGATCAGATACGTCCACTAATAGATCTAGCAAGTCATCTAAGTGGGAAAAAATACGGAGCCCTTGAAATTGACGATGTTCGGATGCGGGTCATCGCTGACCACATTCGATCCTCTCTAATGCTGATGTCCGATGGCGTAAGCGCCTCCAACGAAGGACGCGGATATGTGCTTCGCAGGCTGTTGCGGCGGTCAATTAGAGCCCTGAGGCTTCTCGGTGTAACCGAGAGCAGTTTCGAGAAGCTGTTTACGGTTAGCAAGGATGCCATGGTCGAGGCATACCCCGAGCTAGAAGAGAACTTTCCACGAATTCTTAGAAGTGCTCTCTCCGAAGAGACGGGATTCGCCCGAACCTTAGAAACCGGAACTTTAGTGCTTGAGCAGGCAATTGTTGAGGCAAATGGAATCCTGTCAGGCGCCACAGCGTTCGAATTGCACGACACCTACGGTTTCCCTATCGACCTAACCGTCGAAATTGCTGCCGAGTCGGGCCTCGAAGTAAATCGAGAAGGTTTCGCTGAGCTCATGGATCAGCAGAAGCAGCGGGCCAAGCAGGACGCCAAGGACAAGAAAATGGGCGGAGGGTCACTTCAGGTTTATAGCGAAGTTCGCTCCCGGGGAGAGACGCAATTCACCGGCTACGACTCTTTAGAGGGCTCCGCGAGGATTATTGGTCTTGTTAGGGATGGCGTCTCTGTCAAAGCTCTGAGCCAAGGGCAAATCGGGGAAGTGTTTCTGAACTCGACGTCCCTGTACGGAGAGTCGGGCGGACAGGCAGCCGACGCCGGAATCATAACTGGCGACGGCTTTACACTCGAGGTTTTGGATGTTCAGAAACCAGTCAAAGGTCTATTCGCCCACAAGGTAAAAGTTTCTTTCGGTGAGGTTGCAGTAGATTCTGCAGCGACCACCATTGTTGATGCAGATTGGCGTCTTGGGGCGTGCCAGTCGCACAGTGCCACTCATGTCGTCCACGCAGCAATCAGGCAGGTGCTGGGACCTCAGGCATTGCAATCGGGGTCTTTTAACCGCCCGGGTTACATGAGGTTGGACTTCGCGTGGGGCGAAGGGCTAAGCGAGGCCACCAAAGGCGAAATCGAAGAGGTTTCGAACCTAGCTATCAGATCAGATTTGTCAGTTACCGCGCAATTCATGACGGTGGCGTCGGCCAAAGAATTCGGGGCAATAGCCCTATTTGGAGAAACCTATGACGAACAGGTAAGGGTTGTTCAAGTCGGTGGCCCATGGTCGAGAGAACTCTGTGGCGGCACACACGTCTCAAGAACTGCTCAAATTGGCTTGGTGAGCGTCTTGTCTGAGGCGTCTGTCGGTTCCGGATCGAGAAGGATAGAGGCGCTCGTTGGCATGGACGCACTAACTTCACTTCAGGCCGAACGCGATCTAGTTAGAAGACTGGCGCTTCAGTTGAAAGCTCCGGCTAGCGAGGTCGAGGCTCGAGTCGCCGAGTCGCTGGCGGAGCTAAAAGTTTCGAACAAGGCAGTCTCAGACATGGAAACGGCAAAGCTTCAGAGTCAAATACCTACCATGGCTAAAGCTTCGACTCCAGTAAACGGAATTGATCTTCTCGCACTTGAGGTGGACATTTCAGACGCAGATCAGCTTCGAACTCTGGCAATGGGCCTAAGGTCTAACCTTGGTGCGGCTTCTATAGTAATTTTAGGCAGCAAGGCAACTGGCTCGGCCGTGGTAATTGTTGTGGCTGGCAGCGCAGCAGTGACAAAGGGCTATAAGGCTGGCGAACTAGTTTCGGTGGCCTCAAAAGTCCTAGGTGGTGGCGGTGGCGGAAAGCCTGAGCTTGCCCAGGGCGGCGGGGCTAACGTTGAAAAGCTTTCTCAGGCAATCGCGGCGGCTGCCGCAATGGTGTGATGAGAAAAATTGCCGTAGATGTTGGGCTAGCTCGCATCGGAGTTGCCATTTCTGTTGACTCGCTTGCAATTCCGCATTCCGTTATTGGTCAAGGCCAGACTGCAATTGCAGAGCTTGTGGATATTTACAACGAGAAGCATGCCGAGTGCATTTACGTCGGCCTCCCTCTTTCTCTTCGAGGCGGTCATACAGCCAGCACCAGAATGGCAATTGAGTTCGCCGAACTCATTGCCCTACAAGGTATTCCAGTCAGACTTATCGACGAAAGACTCACCTCGAAAACCGCACAGCAATCTCTTCGACAAGCCGGCAAGAATGCAAAGCAGCAAAAGGCAATAATCGATGCCTCGGCTGCTTGTCTTATATTGGAGTTCGCACTTGCTTCAGAGAAGCACGGGGAGTTAGCCGGAAGAGGATTGGATAGTTTGGATGACTGATGGTTTGGAGCCAATGCCACCAAAGGGGAGCTCGAAGCGTTCTTGGCTCGCTGCCATTATTTCGATTGTCATAGTCGGGGCGATAGTCGGCGGCGGTTTATTTGTCGCAAGCGCCAATGTTCAGGATTTTCTGTCTCGTTTCCAAGTAGAGGATTATGACGAGCAAGCTGGCCCCAGCACGGTGCTAATAATTTCACCGGGGGATACTGGCGAGGACGTTGCCAAAAAAATGGTCGAGGCCGATATCATCAAGAGCTTCGACGCGATCTATCGGGATATGCTGAACGTTGATTTGGTAATTTTCCCGGGCAGCTATGAGTTTCCTACCAAACTATCGGGCTCCGCGGCTTTAGAGCTTTTGATGTCTGGAGCTAATCGACTTAGTATTTCAACAACCATCCCCGAGGGTCTCGGCGTGGCCCAGATTGTACCTAGGTTGTCCGAGGACTTGGGTCTTTCCATCGCAGAGCTCGAGCAGGGAATTGCGGATCAGCTGTCGAGAATTCCAGTTGAGGCACCGAGCATCGAGGGCTTTTTATTTCCAGCAACTTACAGCTTTGACCCAAATCCGGACGCAGGCGAAGTGATCAAGGCAATGGTTGACCGCATGGAACAAGAGCTCTTGAAATACGAGATTCCACTAGCCGACTCTTTGCCTACGCTCACTCTGGCCTCGATGGTCGCAAGTGAAGGCAGATTCAAGGAGGACCTATTCAAGATCTCCCGGGTCTTTCTAAACCGGCTTGACATAGGTATGGCGCTTCAGTCCGACCAAACCGTGAAATACCGATACGAGGGAAACCTCGAGTCATTCCAGGAGGGTCTCAGGGATACCGAATCACTGTTCAACACATTCAGTAATTCCGGATTACCAATTGGGCCGATAACCAATCCAGGCAGTTTGGCCATCGAGGCTGCGCTTCGACCCGCTGAGGGCGCCTGGCTTTACTTCGTAGCAATAAACCTTGACACCGGGGAAACCGTTTTCTCAGAGACATTACGTGAGCACGAAATTGCTGCTGAGGTTTACAGGCAATGGCTCCGGGATAGCCCCGATTATGACTAATCACTACGCGGTTCTTGGGTCGCCGATTTCTCACTCTAAGTCACCGTTGATACACAGCACGATCTTTAGTCACCTGACTACCGATGCCGACTACACATCTCATGACGTAATCGACTTGGCAGGTTTTTTGAAAAGTAACCGCGAGCTTTCTGGCCTCAGCGTCACCATGCCGCTGAAGGATCAGGCCTTCGCAATTGCTAATGACCTCGATTTTTGGGCGCAGCGCACAGAGTCAGTTAATACTCTGAAAAAAACCGAATCTGGGTGGGCCGGTTACAACACCGACGTCTTCGGACTTCGTCAGGCCGCCAGTAACCTGACTTTTCAATCAGTCTCGGTGCTTGGAACTGGGGCGACCGCTAGATCAGCCCTAGCGGCCTTCCAGGACTCAACCTTGATTCTTTGGGGTCGTGACCAAGATTCAGCAAGCGAACTTTCAGGCAGATTTGATGCACAAAGTACAGACCTTGAGGCCGCTCTTTCAGCGGACCTGGTTGTTAGCACGATCCCTGGTCGGGCACTATCTGGGCTAATTCCACAGGACGCCGAGTACCCGGGGAAGCTATTCAGCGCCGATTACGGACTCGAAGCCCATGAAGCTGGTGCGTCATTCAAGAACTTCGTATCCGGTTTGGAAATGCTTATCTGGCAGGCCGTAGGTCAGCAAAGGATTTTTACGGGACTTGGCCCAAATGCTCCTCTACGAGATGAAGAACTTTTGATAGAAGCCATCAAGCAAGCACTAGACATGGCAAAATAGACAGATGCTTAGATGGATAACTGCTGGTGAATCACATGGCCCGGAACTAATTGGGGTCATTGAAGGCCTCCCTGCTGGAGTGCCAATTCTGGACGAGGACCTTCAACAGGCCCTTGCCAGAAGAAGGCTCGGCTACGGCCGAGGAGCAAGGATGAAATTCGAACAAGATCTCATCTCGCTATCTAGCGGAATCAGATTTGGCCTTTCTCAGGGTGGACCAATAGCAATTCGGATAGCAAATACCGAGTGGCCAAAGTGGGAAACCGTAATGAGCGCGGCACCAGTGGATGCTGAGCAACTAAGCGGAGGTCGTGCTGCACCCCTAACACGTCCTCGTCCAGGTCACGCAGACTTCACGGGCATGCAAAAGTACGGCTTTGATGAGGCCAGACCGGTTCTTGAAAGAGCCAGCGCCCGGGAAACCGCAACTCGCGTCGCATTGGGAGCCATAGCTCAAAAGTTTTTGTCGGAACTCGGTATTGAGCTAGTTACCCATACCGTTGCAATCGGCTCAGCGATTTCAAAAGCTGAGGCTCTTCCTGGCCCCAAGGACTTGGCCTATTTAGATGCCGACCCGGTCAGGTGCTTCGACAAGGCGGACTCAGAAGCAATGGTCGCCGAAATTGATGACTGTCATTCAACCGGGGACACAGTTGGTGGAGTTTGTGAAACTCTCGTTTATGGTTGCCCACCAGGACTGGGCAGCTATGTCCACTCGGATCGACGATTAGATTCTCAGTTAGCCGGGGTTGTTATGGGCATACAAGCCATGAAATCCGTAGAAATTGGCGACGGGATCGAAACCACGAGACGTCGCGGCAGCGTCGCGCACGATGAAATCGTGAATAGCGATCAGGGCGTTCAGCGCCTAACCGATCGAGCTGGAGGTATCGAGGGCGGCATGACCAACGGCGAGATAGTTCGCGTTAGGGCCGGCATGAAGCCAATAAGCACTGTTCCAAGGGCGCTGCAGACAATAGACACTGGCACGGGTGAATCAACCACCGCCCACCACCAGCGCAGCGATGTGTGTGCCGTTCCGGCATCTGGAATAGTCGTGGAGGCTATGGTGGCTCTTGTTATAGCCAACGCCGTACTGGAAAAGTTCGGTGGGGATTCAGTCAAAGAGGTTCTTCGCAACATGAACTCTTACCTCGAAAGCATCCCAGAGGCATTGCAATCGAGGATTGTCAGACACTAGTGATGGGCTCAATCGTATTAGTAGGCCCCATGGGCGCTGGTAAGACGACGCTCGGCAAGCGCCTTGCAAAAGTTTTAGATCTACCTTTTGTGGACACTGACAAGATGGTCGCTGCCGACCATGGCTCAATTAAGAATCTCTTCGCAATGAAGGGAGAGGCTCATTTTCGAGATCTTGAATCAGCGGCCCTGGTTACAGCACTTAATAATCAAGGCGTCGTAGCTACCGGGGGCGGAATAGTCTTGTCTCAAGAAAACAGAGCGCTACTCAGCCAAAATGCGACAATCTTTCTAGATACGAACATGGAGTTTGTTCTTCGTTCGCTAAATGTCTCCAAACGGCCCCTGCTGAAAGATAACCCGGAAATGTGGGAACAGATATATCGGGACAGGCTCGAGTTTTACAGGGAGGTCTCAGTCGCTACCGTAAACACCGCAAACACTTCAGTTGGCGCCATAATGAAAAACTTAGAGTCAGAGGTCAGAAAATATGTCTAACATCTTGATTGGACGAGCTTTATTGAATGAGATTCCTAGCACTCTCAGTGGAGTTAAAAAAGTCCTGATTGTCTATCCACAACCTCTCGCGACAACTGCAGAAGCATTGTCGGAAAACCTAAAGGATTCCGGGTTCGAGGTCCTGCTCGCCGAGGTCCCCGCCGCTGAGGACGCGAAGCGCGTAGAGGTAGCCGCATTTTGCTGGCAGATTATGGGGAAGTCGGATTTCAACCGGAATGACGCCGTAATTGGTCTTGGTGGAGGCTCGACTACCGATCTAGCCGGTTTTGTTGCCGCAACTTGGCTAAGGGGAATTCGGTCAGTGCTAATACCAACCACTTTGCTCGGCATGGTCGATGCCGCCATTGGCGGGAAAACTGGAATTAATACAACGGAAGGAAAGAACCTAGTCGGCGCTTTCCACTCGCCTCACAGCGTTGTTATAGATCTTGACACCCTTCATTCCTTGGCAAGAAATGAGCTCTTGGCTGGAATGGCAGAGGTAGTTAAATACGGCCTCATTGCTGACCCATGGATACTAGAGACCTTGGAGCATGACCCCGCTGCTACGGATCCGTCGTCGAGCGTCTTCGAAGAGCTGATTAGGCGTTCGGTGGCAATTAAAGAAGGCGTTACCTCTAGAGACTTCAATGAAAGCGGCGAACGCGAGTTCCTGAATTATGGGCACACCCTGGGACATGCAATTGAACATGCCGAAAGATATAAGTGGCGACATGGGGCAGCAATCTCCATTGGCATGGTTTTCGCCGCCGAGCTATCAATGCTGTCGGGAAAGCTATCGGAAGCCGATGTCATTAGGCACCGTAGCGTCTTTGAAGCACTCGGACTTCCAACTTCTTACCGGGCTGATCGCTGGCCACAGCTTTTGGACACCATGCAAAAGGATAAGAAGGCAAGAGCTGGGTCACTAAGGTTTGTAGTGCTCGACAAAATCGGTAAGCCCTCAATGCTAAATGCTCCCACGCCCGAACTTGTCTTCACGGCTTTTCAAGCAATAGTTGAATAGGGTTTAGGTCATGTCGGTAATTTATGTTCTAAATGGGCCAAATTTGAATCTGCTGGGCTCTCGGGAGCCCGAAGTGTACGGAAACTTTACTGTCGGTGACCTTGAGGCTTCTTTGCAGGAGTGGGCACTTTCCCGAGATCAGGAGATCAAAGTGCTGCAAACCAACAGCGAAGACACGCTCATTGGCTGGGTTCATGAGGCGATCCTAGAAAAATCACCAGTAGTCCTAAATCCTGCCGCATTTACTCATTACAGCTACGCACTGAGAGACGCTTGTGCCGCGCTTACCGGGGCAGGTCTTCTGCTCATCGAAGTTCACATCACTAATCCCCACACCCGCGAAACCTTTAGGCATAACAGCGTTATTTCAGGGGTGGCCTCGGGTGTCATAGCGGGGTTTGGTGTCGATAGTTACCTACTGGCTTTAGAACAACTAACCCGCCGCTAGAATTTGCAAGGCGCTAAGGAGAAAACAATGGCCAGCTCAAACGACCTAAAAAATGGCATGGTTCTAAAAATTGATGGACAGCTGTGGGCTGTCATCGAGTTTCAGCACGTAAAGCCCGGCAAGGGGCCCGCTTTTGTTCGGACGAAGCTCCGAAGCGTTATTTCGGGGAAAGTCGTTGATAAGACCTTCAACGCGGGCGCCAAAATTGAAACCGCCAACGTTGACAGACGCGACATGCAGTACCTTTACAACGATGGTTCTGGCTATGTCTTCATGGACGCCTCTGATTTTGATCAGTTGTCAGTTCCAGCCGAGGTAGTGGGCGACGTTGCTAATTTTCTGCTGGAAAACCAGAGCGCCACGGTGGCTCTTCATGAGGGCTCCGCACTCTACGTAGAACTTCCACCATCGGTGGTACTAGAAATCACATACACTGAGCCCGGCTTGCAGGGCGACCGGTCGACCGGCGGCTCGAAGCCAGCTACTTTGGAAACGGGATACCAAATCCAAGTACCTTTATTTATTGAGAACAACACCAGGGTTAAAGTCGACACCAGAACGGGTGATTACCTAGGACGCGTGAACGACTAGTTGAGTTCTCGAAGCAAGTCTCGCAAGCGGGCACTTGACGCACTATATGCCTCCGAAATTCGAAACAGTGACGCCACGGAGCTCTTGCAGGACACGGCGGCAGGCGTAGCTGACAGACAGAATCAGGCAGCGATTTTTGACTATGCCGAGGCAATCGTGATCGGCGTAACCAGAAACTTAGCCCAGATCGACAACGACCTACGGCAGATTTCGGATGGATGGTCGCTAGAAAGAATGCCAAACATCGATCGATCCATCTTGCGCCTCGGGGCATGGGAGATTCTTTTCAACGAGGATGTTCCCAACGAGGTCGCCATCGCTGAAGCTGTGACTTTAGCGAGCGAGTACTCTACCGACGATTCGCCAAAATTTGTAAATGGTGTACTGGCTCGACTTGCAAAGGGCACGCAGGCCCTTTGAGGCTGTTATGATTTAGAAAAAGTTGTCCTTTAAATTCGTCCTGCGAGGCGAAGAAGGAGTAGAAATTGTCAAACCGCGTAGTCCTAGACGGACCGGACATTCTCAGAGCGTTGAGGCGCATCTCCCACGAAATCCTAGAGGCCAATGAGGGCCCAGAAAATCTCGTGGTTTTAGGTATACCTACTCGGGGCGTCGAGTTGGCGAAGCGGATTGTAGAAAATCTCGAGGCCATTGAACCAAATCAAATCATAGAGTTCGGAATTCTGGACATAACTATGTATCGGGACGATTTAGTAAATGCCGAACGCGAGATTCTTGAAACCAGTTTGCCAATTTCAGGCATTGACAACAAAGTCGTGGTGTTAGTCGATGATGTTCTATTTTCAGGCCGAACCGTCAGGGCGGCACTCGATGCGCTGACTGGCTATGGCAGACCTAAGCAAGTAAAGCTTGCGGTCCTTGTTGATCGAGGTCATCGAGAATTCCCGATACGGCCAGATTTCGTTGGTAAAAATCTTCCTACCTCGGTTGCGGAACGAGTTTCGGTTCAGCTGTTGGGCAGTGACGGTGTCGATCAGGTTGTGATCTCTGGATGAAGCATCTAATTTCGATTCGCGATCTTTCGCGGGGTTCTGCCGTTGCGCTTCTCGACAGTGCGCAACAGCTGTGTCAAGTAAACCGGAGAGCAGTCAAGAGCTTGCCCGCACTCCGGGGCAAGACAGTAGTGAATTTATTTTATGAAAACTCAACTAGAACCAGAATTAGCTTTGAGATTGCTGCCAAGCGACTAAGCGCGGATGTAATCAATTTTGACGCGCAGGCCTCGAGCATATCGAAGGGCGAGTCGCTGAAAGACACAGCGCAGACCTTAGAAGCCCTCGGTGCTGCCGCCATAATTGTGAGACACCCAATGTCAGGCGCTGCCCATGCACTTGCCAATAGAGGCTGGGTCTCGGCGAGCATTATTAATGCTGGAGATGGAAGGCACGAACATCCCACCCAGGCCCTGCTGGACGCGTTGACAATCAGGCAGTTGAAGTTATCGGGTAGCGACCTTACCGGCGTCAAGGTTTTGATTGTCGGAGACTTAGATCACTCCAGGGTCGCCAGAAGCAACATACTTTTGCTCTCACTCCTGGGTGCAACGGTCAGTGTCGCAGGTCCCGCTGAACTTGTTCCAGAAGGAATCGCGGCCATGGGCGCAAAGGTTTACAAAAGCTTTGATGAAGCACTAGCAGAACAGCCAGACGTGGTGATGATGCTAAGAGTGCAACTGGAACGCATGCAAAAAAACGAGGACTTCACCACTAGGGACTACGTCAAGAATTGGTCGCTGGACCAGGCACGCTTGCAGCAGCTAGGCAAAGAAACGGTAATTATGCATCCCGGCCCAATGAACCGCGGCCTCGAGATATCGAATCAGGCCGCAAATGATCCTCGATCCGCAGTGCTGAGGCAGGTTGAAAATGGCCTGGCAGTGAGGATGGCGGTACTTCATCGAGTTTTGTCCGGAGAGGTGACCAATTGATCATTCTAAAAAACCTAACCCTGTCCGATGGCTCCATTCAAGACATAAGGATAGACGCCGGCCAAATAGTCGAGATTGGTCGAATTGCAGACTCCGGAACCGACTGTACAGATCTGATTGGCTTATCTGGCTTTGTCGACCCACACACGCACCTTAGGGAACCTGGATTCGAGGCTAGCGAGACGGTTTTTTCCGGCTCTAAAGCTGCAGCTGCAGGCGGCTACACCGCCATCTGCGCCATGGCGAACACAGAGCCCGTCGCAGACAATTCGACGGTCATTGAGCGGGTGTACGACGCAGGCACAGAAGCCGGACTGTGCTTTGTGCAGCCCATCGGAGCTGTTACGAAGGGTCTCAAGGGCCTGAAACTTGCGAACATTCAAGACATGTCTAGGTCGCGAGCAAAGGTGGCCATGTTCAGCGACGACGGCATGTGCGTCCACGACGAAAACCTAATGAGACAGGCACTGCTCGAGGTGAAGAAGTTTGGCGG
>Ga0307998_1000197_pt1 | contig 34984 bp, 28 predicted proteins | sample Davwhametageno37_FD_203147 | JGI IMG/M metagenome (GOLD analysis project Ga0307998, IMG submission 203147) | Marine microbial communities from Davis Island wharf, Antarctic Ocean - #37 | ecosystem: Environmental > Aquatic > Marine > Unclassified | place: Antarctic Ocean: Davis Island wharf... | reverse complement strand
GAAAAACACTGGTAATTTCTTCTTCATGGTTTACATCACACTGAATGAATTTTAAATTATCATTTAATGCTTTTGGTAGTTTTGCTTTAGAGCCAGTTATTAAGTTGTCTACGACAACCACAAAGTTCTTATCATCTTCAAGTAACCTTTCAACTAAAGCGCTACCAACGTTTCCTGCACCGCCAGTAACTAAAATATATGTTTTGTTTTTCATTTAAATAGTTTTGTTCCGAATTAAGAGATATGTCAAAAAGGAAAAATTGTTGTTCTAATGTTATATTTATTCTTCAGCTATTTGTATTAAATAGTTTCCATAACCACTTTTAACTAATGGCCTTGCTAAGGCTAGTAGCTCTTCTTTAGAGATAAACCCTTTTTTGAATGCGATTTCTTCTAAACAACCAATTTTTAAACCTTGGCGTTCTTCAATTACTTGTACATATTGAGATGCTTGCATTAAAGATTCATGAGTTCCTGTATCTAGCCAAGCTGTTCCTCTATCTAAAACACCAACTTTTAAGTTTCCTTGGTTTAAATAAACGCTGTTGATATCTGTTATTTCATATTCGCCTCTAGGACTAGGCTCTAGACTTTTTGCAATTTTGATAACGTTGTTATCATAAAAATACAATCCAGGGACTGCGTAATTAGATTTTGGATTTTCTGGTTTTTCCTCAATAGAAATTGCCTTTTGATGATCATCAAATTCAACAACACCATATCTTTCAGGGTCAGAAACATGATAAGCGAAAACAACAGCCCCAACAGAGTTTGTATTTTCCATTAGCAAACCATCAAGTCCAGTTCCGTAAAAGATATTATCACCTAAAATAAGCGCAACACTATCCTCTCCAATAAATTCCTCTCCAATAACAAATGCTTGAGCTAAACCATTTGGTACTTCTTGAATAGCATATGTAAATTCACACCCAAATTGCTTTCCATTTCCCAAAAGTTTTTTAAAGCTTAAACTATCTTCAGGAGTAGTAATGATTAGGATTTCTTTTATCCCTGCGCTCATCAAAATAGAAATGGGGTAATAAATCATTGGTTTATCATAAACAGGCATTAACTGTTTACTAACAGCTAGTGTTAATGGGTGTAAACGGGTTCCGGATCCTCCGGCTAATACAATTCCTTTCATCTTTAGTTTTTTCTTTCGAGTAGAATTAAAACTTATTCTACCTCTTTATGTTTAATTGGCCTAACTTCTAATTCGTCTAAATTAATATCTTCCTCTTCATCCATTATTTCTATTAAAGGCTCTTTTTTAAACGCTTTGGTGGTTAAAGACTTGTCTAAAGATAATAACAGACACGGCAATAATATTAAATCCGCCATCATTGCAAATAATAAGGTAATAGAAACTAAAATTCCTAATGCAATTGTTCCACCAAAACTAGAAACCGTAAAGACTCCAAATCCAAAAAATAATATAATTGAAGTATAAATCATACTCACCCCTGTTTCTTGTAATGCTAAGTATACAGCCTCTTTAATATTCCATTTTTGATGCTTTAATTCTTGTCTGTACTTTGCTAAAAAATGAATGGTATCATCAACTGAAATTCCGAAAGCGATACTAAAAATTAGGATGGTAGATGGTTTTATGGGAATACCAAAAAATCCCATTAAACCAGCGGTGGTTAATAAAGGTAGTAAGTTGGGCATTAATGAAACCAAGACCATTCTTACAGAAGAAAATAAAATTGACATTAATGAGGCAATTAAAATAATAGCAAGGGTTAAACTTGTTAAAAGGTTTTCTACTAAATAGTTGGTTCCTTTTAGAAAGACAACACTTGTTCCTGTTAAATTAATATTGTAATCTTTTGGAGGAAATATTTCATCAATTTTTGGGCGAATTTCACTCAGTAAAATATCCATTTCTTTTGTCCCTATATCAGCCATTTGAAAGCTTACGCGAGTAATTTGGTTGGTGCTATCTATAAAGGAAGAAAAACTTGTTTCTCGAGAATCATTTTTAGCATATTTCTGAAGTTTCTTTAGTTCTGTTGCAGGGGGTAAAATATAATATTTAGGCTTCCCATTTTTATACGCCTGATAACTAAATTTTATTGCTTCAGTGATTGAAAGAGGTTTTGAAAACTCTTTATATTTAGCTAAGCTCCTTTGTAATTTCTGAATTTTATACAATACTTTTCCGTTATCAGTAAAAACACCATTTTCTTTTTTGGTATCAATAACAATTTCAAAAGGCATTACACCATTAAAGCCTTTTTCAAAAAACTTAAGATCTTCAACTATAGGATCGTTTTTAGGTAAATCATCAATAATGTTGCCGGTGGTAGTAATTTGAGATACACCATAAATACTTAATAGGACAACAACAACGGTAACAATATAAACCGTTTTTCGATGAAATTTTACAATTTGCTCCAAGAAACCAACAATCTTCAACATCATTTTGTTTTCTAGATGTTTGGTGTGCCGTTCTTTTGGAGGAGATAAAAAACTAAAAACGATAGGAATAATAAGAATCGAAAGGATAAATACCATAAAAATATCGATTGCCGCTAGAACACCAAACTCTATTAAAATTTCACTTTTTGTAAAAATAAATGTAGCAAAACCTAAAGAGGTTGTTGTGTTGGTCAGGAATATCGCATTTCCAATTTTTTGAATAACCCTATTAAGTGCTTTTGCCTGATTCCCGTGATTTTTAAACTCGGAATGATATTTATTTAATAAGAAAATACAATTAGGAATTCCAATAACAATAATTAATGGAGGAATTAAACCGGTAAGAATCGTGACTTTGTAACCAAAAAGAGATTGAATACCAACAGACCACACAACACCAATAACAACCACCACCATTGAATAGAACATTGCCTTGAAGGACCTAAAAAACAGGTACAAAATTAATGAGGTAATGAAAACGGAAAGTGCTAAGAAGATTAAAATTTCATCTTTCACTTTGGTTGTTGAGTTTGCTCTTATGTATGGGAGCCCTGATTTGTGAACCTTTATACCTGTTTTTTTATGAAAGGCTAAAACCTCAGCATCAATTTTCTCAAAAAGTTCGTTTCGATATTTAGAATTTAAAACTCTTGTTTCTAGGGTAATTGCAATTAATGTGGTTGCTGAAGAGTCGGTATATAAGTAGCCTTTGTAAAAAGGCTGGTTATATATCACCTCTTTTAAGCTGTCTAATTCTTCTTGGGTTGATGGTTTTTGTTTAACCAGTTGTTCGATGTCAAACCGTTTTTCTTTTGTGTTTTTTGTTAAAGCAAAAATATTGGCAAGTGAAAGCGCTTCGGTTACACCATTAACTACAATGTCTTTCTTGTTAATTTTAAAGGCAACAGTTATCTTTTTAATGTTGTGAGTTAAATCGTACCAAGCATTATAATTTTTTAATTTAAAAAGATCTTTATTGTCTACTCCAACTACAACAACACTTCCATCTTTTCCAAATGTAGATTTGAATTCTTCATATTCAAGATAAGTTTGGTCAGATTTTGGAAGCATTTGGGCGAGTTGATAACTCATGCTCACAAATTGAACCCGATAAGCCATAAAGGCGGTGATTAATCCTAGTACAATTAGAATTGTTAATCGGTTTCGTAATATTATTCTCGAGAATTTAATCCACATATAAAAAGTTCCAATTAAGGATAATAGCTCGCAAATATCGTATTAATACTAATGGGAGAAAAGGAGAAATAATTATTATTTCATTTTTGTTTGATTTTCGCGCTTCAAGTCTCATGGAAGATAAGTATTAAAAAGCTATTGGATTTGATTATAGGTTTTTATTAAGGAATCAATTAACTGATAACTGGGTGCCATTTTTTTCGCGAGGAGGGAATAGTTAAGAGTATGAGAATTAAGTCAACAATTGCAGTAATAAAAAGGAACAAATGACTTAATTAATAAGAATATGAACTCAGTATGAAACGATTATATATAATGATATAAGTTGTGTACATTTGCATACTGTATTTTTTATATCTTAGATAAAAACATGGAAAAAAAACATACATTTCAAATCCCAGTAATGGGAATAGGGTTTACAATTGACACCCCCTTTAAGGTTGCTCCTTTTGGTATTTCTTCGGTATTATCATTAGGAGATGATTTATTGGCTGAGAGAATGAGAGCGTTCTATTGTAATAAAATGGACGTGCCATATATAGAGATTGCCAAGGATGATCTTGATAAAAGGGCTAAGAGAATCACATTATATTTAAATGTGATGAATCGAATGGTTAAAAACAAATTCCAAGAATTAAAAAGCGCATCTTTTGATAAGGGTAGTGAATTGACGAAGTATTTTGAAATGCTTCCGGATATGAGTAATCTTAAAAAAGAGTATAAAAGAATGACAGAAGAGACAGACTCTCCTGTGGTTGAAAAAATACAGCAATGGTTAAGGGATAATATCGAGCCTGGCGCTATTGATGTAAACATTATGACGAAATTAGATAAGGCTAACTTTCTTAAGGGAGAACAACTTCCACAAGAAATGAATGATGCTCATGCGGCATTAAGAGGCTTTGCTCAAAGTGATTTAACTTCAGGAGTTGTATTGTCTGCAGGGTTAAGTCCAAGACTATATAGTTATGTTGCTAATTTTGATGTTTTTTTCCCAGACGAAAATGAGCAATTGAATAAAACAATCATTCTTAAAGTTAGTGATTATCGCTCTGCATTAGTTCAAGGAAAATTTTTAGCTAAAAAAGGAATTTGGGTAACTGAATATAGAGTTGAATCTGGATTGAATTGTGGCGGACATGCTTTTGCTACAGATGGGTTTTTAATGGGTCCAATCTTAGAAGAATTTAAGCAAAAGAAAGAAGAGTTGATTGAGCAGGTCCATCAAGTGCTAGATGACGCACTTGAAGGCCTTGGGAGAAAGAGACTATCAAAGCCTTTAAATTTATTGGTAACTGCTCAAGGTGGAGTTGGAACTGCAAATGAACATAACTTATTGTTAAATAATTACAATGTTGATTTAGTTGGTTGGGGAACACCTTTCTTATTAGTTCCAGAAGCTGTAAATGTTGATGGAGATTCGTTTAAAATTCTTTCAGAAGCAGGAACAGATGAACTTTATTTAAGTGGTATTTCTCCAATAGGAGTTCCTTTTAACTCGGTTAGAGGAAATACAAAGGATTTAGAAAAAGAGGGTAAAATTACTGACGGAAAACCGGGAAGTACTTGTCCTAGTCAGTTTCTTAAGATTTACAATACGGAATTTACGGATAAACCAATTTGTGTTGCTTCTCGTCAATATCAAAAATTAAAAATTGTAGAGCTAGAAGCTAAAAATCTTCCTGAATCGGAACACCAAAAAGCGTATGATAAAATAACAGTAAAATCTTGTATTTGTGCAGGATTAGTTATGACAGCTTATTCTGAAAACGATCTATTGAAAAGGTCTGATGGAACTGGTGTTTCTTTATGTCCTGGACCAAACTTAGCATATTTTTCTAAAGAATCATCATTACATGAAATGGTTGATCACATATATGGAAGAGAAAATGTGTTAAACGATACATACCGGCCTCATATGTTTGTAAAGGAATTGGGAATGTATATCGATTATTTGAATAAAGAAATTATTGAGGAGCCACTTCAATCATTAAATGCTAAAAGAGTAAAATATTTTGTAGGCTTTAAAGCAAATTTAAATTCAGGTATTGAATATTACGAGAATTTATTGAGCGAAATGAAACATGAATCGGATTCAATTAAAGCTAAATTCAGAGAAGAATTAGCAAGTTATAAAGCTATAGTTGCTCAAATTATACTTCCAAGTCTAGAAACTGCTTAAAAGTAAGAACTAAATCCCCAGTATTATATAGGTTCTGGGGATTTTTTTGTTTAATTGGGAAACATAAAATACAAAAAACGTTTCCTATGTTTGCACCATGAAAGATGAAGAAAAAGAAAAGTCCTATCAATTGATTGGATCGTGTTTGGATCTTTTTATGAAGTTTGGGATAAAGAGTTTGACAATGGAAGACATTTCTCAGAAAATGGGAATCTCCAAAAAAACATTGTACCAGTTTGTTAAGGATAAGAAAGATTTGGTAAACAAAGGAATGAAACTTTGTTTACAGGATGAGCAACAAGTTTTAACTAAAGTGACTGCTGAAAGCGATAATGCGATTGATGAATTAATTGGCTTTACGCGTTTTGTTAACTCAAGATTAAGTGACTTACACGCTTCAGTGATATACGACATTCAAAAATATCATCCTGAGAGCTGGAAAATGATGCAAGATCACAAGCATATTTTTATTCGGAGTGCTATTTTAAAAAATACAAAAAGAGGTATTGGAGAAAGCTTATACCGTGAAAATTTAAATCCTGAAATTATTACATCACTTTACATGATGATGATGGATGGTTTTTTTCAATCGGCTGAATATTTTGGAAAAGATAGTCGTCTAGAAGATTTGCATTTAGAAATGATAAGATATCACGTTAGAGGAATTGCAAATGAAAAAGGCATGGCGTTACTAAAAGAGTCTTTGAATAAAGAAGAAAACAATCACTTGAACTTAGATTAAGAAAAAATGAAAAAAAGATTAATTATAGCATTATTTTTTGTTTCAAATATTGTTGTTGCCCAAGATCAGGGTGATATAAAAACGAGCTTCAATATGAAAGAAGCTCAGGATTTTGCAATAAAAAATAACTACAAAAACAAGCAAGCAATACTAGATATAGCTATTGCTAACAAGAAGGTTTGGGAAACTACAGCTATGGGACTTCCTCAAATTAATGCGGAAGCAAAATTGCAGAAGTTTATTGATATCCCTGTTAATTTGGCACCAGCAAGATCGTTTAATCCTGCAGCTTCTGCTGATGAGTTAATAGAGCTACAGTTCGGATTAGATTATAGTAATTCTTATGGAATTACAGCCTCTCAACTTATCTTTGATGGATCTTATATAGTTGGCTTACAGGCAGCCAAAACGTATAAAAATTTATCTATTAATAATCAAATTAAAACAGAGATAGAATTAAAAGAAGCTGTGAAGCAGGCCTATTTTACGGTATTGATAGCAGAAGAAAATACAGCCGTATTAAAAAAGTCTAAAAAATCTGTGAAAGAGGTTTTGAAGGAGACTTCAGCAATGTATAAGGAAGGTTTAGTGGAGGAACAAAGTGTTGATCAACTAACACTTTCTGTTAATGAATTGAGTACTGCTGTAGGAATTGGTGAAGGGCAGTTAAGATTTGCCAGAAAGTTATTGAAACTACAGATGGGAATGGATATTTCTAACACAATCTCTTTATCGCAGGAATTAGCTGTTTTTATAGACGAAGTGAAAACTTTAGAAACAGAGAAAGCATTTAATGTTGAGAACCATGTTGATTATAATTTAATTGAAACAAATGTGCATTTAATGAAGTTGAATTTAAGAAAAGAACAATATTCTTTTTTACCATCAATCAATGTATTTCTAAGTCACCAACAACAAAACATGAACAATACGTTTGATGCTTTTAGTGGCGGAAGATGGTACCCTTCAACAGTTATTGGAGCCCAGTTAACACTTCCTATTTTTACTAGCGGAGCTCGATTATCAAAAGTGGGACAAGCAAAAGTAGAATTAGATAAATCTCAAATAGCAGCAAAGGAAGTTGAACAAAGCTTAATCTATCAAACTCAAGCAGCACAATCGAATTACGAAACAAATCATGAAACGTATGTTAACCAAAAGGACAACTTGGCTTTAGCAAAGAAAATTTATGATAAAACGTTATTAAAATATAAAGAAGGTGTTGCATCAAGCTTAGAGTTATCACAAACGCAAAACCAATATTTATCAGTAGAAGGAAATTACATTAAAGCTTTATTAGAACTCTTAAAATCTAGATCAATGCTTGATACATCATACGGAATTAAATAATGATAGAATATCATTCCGATTGTAGTTTAGCAGAACAGTGCAATCTTTTGAGGTAAGTTAAAAATTAGAACAAGAAATAAATTATATAAACATGAAAAAATCAATAATATTAATAGGTACAATAGTTTTGCTTTTCGCTTGTGGAGGAGACAAAGAAAAATCTGTTGAAGATGTAATAGCATCTAATAATCTAGAAGAAATTAGAGCGAAGAAAGAATCAGTTTCTCAACTTCAATCAACTTACGCTCAACAATTAGAGTTGTTAAATGCTAAAATTGCAGTGTTAGATAAAAATAAGAAAATAGCCTTAATATCTTCATTTACGACTAAAGAAGAGGTCTTTAACCATTATATAGAGTTGCAAGGAAATGTGACTACTAAGAATTTAGTGGTAATCTCTCCGGAATCTCCAGGAATATTAATCTCAGTATTAGTAAAAGAAGGGCAGATCGTTTCAAAAGGACAACAGTTAGCGAAAATTGATGATGGTGGATTAACGCCTCAATTATCTCAGATGAAAATTCAAACATCTTTAGCGAAAACAACATTTGAAAGACAAGAGAGATTGTGGAATCAAAAAGTAGGAAGTGAAATACAATTCTTACAATCTAAAGCAAATTACGAAGCACAAGAAAAAACGGTAAAACAAATTGAAGAGCAAATTGCAAAAACTGTAGTTGTTGCACCATTCGCTGGAACAATAGATGAGGTAATTACTGAGCAAGGAAACATGGTTAGTCCTGGCGCAACTCAATTGTTTAGAATAATAAATCTAAATAAAATGTACATTGAAACAGATGTGCCTGAGCGACATATTACTACTGTTAAAATGGGGAAATCTGTTGAGGTTGAATTACCCGTTTTAGGCGAAAAATTATTAACAAAAGTTGCTCAAGTCGGAAGTTTTATTAATCCGGCTAACAGAACTTTTAAAGTTGAAATACCAGTATCAAACAAAAGTAAACTGATCAAGCCTAATTTAACAGCAAAAATTAGAATAAACGATTATACCAATGAAAAAGGATTGTTAATACCTCAGAGTATTATTTCAGAAAATGCTAAAGGGCAAGAGTATTTATATGTAATCGTTAAAAAAGTAAATAATATTGGTATTGCTAAAAAAATAATTATTGAAACTGGTAAAACTGAAGGTGACTTTATTGAAGTTTTGAAAGGAATTGAAAATGGTTCAGAGGTTATTTTAGAAGGAGCAAGAAGCATTAAGGATGGACAAGAAGTAAAAGTTATCACTCAAAAATAAGAGAGAAATGACAGAGCAAAAAAATAAATTAGAAAAGGAATTTGGATTATCTTCATGGGCGATAAACAATAAAACAACCATTCATGTAGCAATGGTGATATTGCTTTTTATGGGAATTTCGGCATATTTCAGTATGCCTCGAGAAAATTTTCCGGAGATTAAAGAAACGAAGATCTATATTAGTTCAATTTATCCAGGAAACACTTCTGAAGATATTGAAAAACTCATAACAGAACCTTTAGAGGATAAGCTAAAGATAATTAGTAATGTGGTAAAGATTGAGTCTACATCACAAGAGGATTACTCTATGATTATGGTGGAGTTTGATGAAAACATTTCTGTAGATCAGGCAAAACAAAAAGTAAAAGATGAGATTGACACAGAAACTTCGACAGAAGATTGGCCAACATTTAACGGAGCTAAAGTAGAGCCTGGAGTAATGGACATTAGTATGTCGGAGCAAATACCAATTATTAATATTAACCTTTCGGGAGATTATCCGGTTGAAAAGTTAAAAGAATATGGAACGTATTTGGAGGATGAAATAGAAGATTTATCCGAAATTAAGGAAGTTGACATTAGGGGAGTTCAAAAAAAGGAAGTTGAAATATCGGTTGATATCTATAAAATGATGGCTTCAAAAGTTAGTTTTACTGATATTAGTAATGCAATTAATGGAGGTAACGTAAATATTTCTGCGGGTAATTTAGTGGCAAGTGGTCAGAGAAGAGCCATTAGTATTTTAGGCGAGATAGAAGATCCTTCTGAACTAGAAACCTTTGTAGTAAAAGCAGAAAAAGGAAACCCTATTTATTTAAAAGATATTGCAACTGTTTCTTTTAAAGAAAAAGAAAAATCAAGTTACGCGCGTGAGTTTGGTGAAAGAGCTGTGATGTTGGATGTGAAAAAACGTGCAGGTAAAAATATGGTTGCTGCGGTTGAAAAAATTCAATTGATTTTAGAAAATGCTAAATCAGATGTTTTTCCTGTTGATCTTAAAGTAACGACAGCAAACGACCAATCTTCTAAAACAATAGGACAAGTTGATGATTTAGTGAATAATATCATTTTTGGAATTATTTTAGTGGTTGGAGTTTTGATGTTTTTCTTAGGATTTAAGAATGCATTGTTTGTTGGTTTTGCAATTCCGATGTCTATGTTAATGTCTTTAACAATATTAGAGATGTTGGGTTATACCATGAATACTATGATATTGTTCGGTTTAATTATGGGACTTGGAATGTTGGTTGATAACGGCATTGTGGTGGTAGAAAACGTTTATCGTTTAATGGATGAAGAAGGAATGAGTAGAACGAAAGCTGCCAGACAAGGTATTGCTGAAATTGCTTTTCCGATTATTGTTTCTACAGCAACAACTGTTGCGGCATTTATTCCTTTAGGGATGTGGCCGGGAGTAATGGGTGAGTTTATGATTTATTTCCCAATAACACTTTCGGTAGTATTGAGTTCCTCATTGGTTGTAGCGATCTTCTTTAATTCTGTATTGGTATCTCAATTTATGTCTGTAGAAGACAAAGACATGCCGCTTAAGCGTATTGTTTGGATAACTTCTATTGTTGGAGTTATTGGACTGCTAATTTTAATTTCAGGAAGCGCATATCGATCCCTAGGAAGTATTATGGTTCTTACAGCTGTTATGCTTTGGATTTATCGTTTGGGATTACGTGGAATGGTTAATTATTTTCAAACGAAAGTATTAGCGCGATGGGAACATATGTACGAAAAAACGTTACGTTGGGCATTAAAAGGATGGAGACCTTATGTTTTAAGTATTGGTACTGTTGTTTTACTGTTTGTTACTTTCGGAGGTTTTGGAGTTTCTGTTACTAGCCAACGTACAAAAATTGAATTTTTTCCAGACAATACTCCAAATCAGATTATTGTGTATGTAGAATATCCTCAAGGAACGGATATTGCAAAGACAAATGAAATTACTAAGGATATAGAAACGCGTATTTATGCAACATTAAATGCATCTGAGTATATGGATGGCGAACGCAACTTCTTAGTAGAAAGTGCTGTTTCTCAAGTTGGAGCTGGTGCAGGAAATCCTCAAACAGATGGAGCTTCTAGCGCTGAGATGCCACATAAAGGAAAGATTACAGTTTCGATGAGAGAGTATAAGTATAGAAAAGGTGCAGATAGTAAAGACTTGCAAAAGCAAGTACAAGAGGCTTTAAAAGATATTTATCCAGGCCTAGCTATTTCTGTAGAAAAAGATGCTGCAGGACCACCCCAAGGGTATCCAATTAACATTGAACTTGAAGGTAAAGATTATGCAGAATTGATTGCGACAGCAGAAAAAATGAAAGATTTCATTAATACTAAGAGTATTCAAGGAATTGATCAGTTAAAGATTGATGTCAATAAATCTAAACCAAGTCTTCAGGTAGAAGTCGATAGAGAAAAAGCCGGAGAACTTGGTGTTAGTGCAATGCAAGTTGGACAGCAATTACGTAATTCTATTTTCGGATCTAAAGCTGGTGTATATAAAGAAGATGGGGATGATTTTGATATTTATATTCGATTTAATGCAGACAATAAATACAATAAAAATGCATTATTTGATCAAAAAATCACCTTTAGAGATCCTTCAAACGGACAAATTAAAGAGATACCTGTTTCTGCAGTTACGAAGCAAAAAAATAGCTCTGGTTTTAGTGCTATTAAACACAAAAGACTAAAAAGAGTGGTTACTGTTTATTCTGCTTTAAGTCCAGGTTTTACTGATGCAGGAGCAATTGTTGCTCAGGTTCAAAAAGAGATGGAGAACTTTAGCGGTAAGCCAAAAGGTGTAAATATTGATTATACAGGTCAAATAGAAGAGCAAAATAAACAGATGACATTTTTAATGGGTGCATTCTTTAGTGGTTTAGGTTTAATTTTCTTGATCTTGATTTTCCAATTCAATTCAATCTCTAAGCCAGCAATTATTATGTTGGCTATTTTCTTGAGTTTAATAGGTGTGTTTGGAGGGTTAATTATAACAGGTAAACCATTTGTTATTATGATGACAATGATGGGGATTATATCTCTAGCAGGAATTGTAGTAAACAATGGAGTGGTTCTGCTCGATTATACGCAGCTGTTAATTGATAGAAAAAAGGTGCAATTTGGATTGGAAAAAGATCAAATGGTTGATAAAGACACCTTATTTGAATCAATTGTATTGGCAGGAAAAGCACGTTTACGTCCGGTACTGTTAACTGCAATAACAACTATATTAGGATTGATTCCTTTAGCGACTGGTTTAAATATTAACTTCTTTACATTGTTTAGCGAGTTTAATGCTCATATTTATATGGGAGGAGATAACGTAATATTTTGGGGGCCATTAGCATGGACCATTATTTACGGATTGTTTATCGCAACATTCTTAACTTTAATTGTTGTTCCAGTACTCTTTTTATTGGTAGAGAAACTTAAAATTAGATGGGTTTATAAGAGCTAATAACTCTCAATTAAAAAAAGGCTATTTACATTGTAAATAGCCTTTTTTTGTGTTTATTTTTCTAAACTTATTTTTTTATCACCATCAGTAATGATAAAAAAATAAAAGCGATTGGGTTGGTTAACTAAACGAACAAAAGTTGAGTTTTGCCTGTTGCATTAAAGGCAAGTTTTTAACAGTTTATTTTTCTTGTAATGCATCCTCTTTCAATTCAATTCGGTTCCATTCGAAAACCATGAAGTTTCTGATGTTTTGATGATCATTTCCCTGTGGATTTTCTAGCACGTCTTTTTGGTAAAATTGACCAAAACAAGCCAAGGTTTATCTTTTGGACAAGTTTTGGAGTTTTGCAAACGAAAATAGTTTGCAGCAACCATTGTTTTCACTTTCTTTATTGATGATTTCTCCATTCTTAAATTCAGAAGTGATAAACGTGTAGAGTGAATCTGTTATACTCATCGTTTCATTAAAATCTAGAACAGATGGAGTGTTTAATAATTGATCTTTAAATGACTGAAGGTTTATAATCTTTTTTTAATTAAATGGGCTACCGCAAACTTAACAATTCAAGTGTAACTTTTTAGTAGACAATAAAAAAGCGCCTCCATTGTTCAATAAGAGACGCTCTTAAAAAGAAGGATCTTTTATGTCCGAAGACAAGTTTCTTTTTTAATTTATTCTTAACCAGAACACATTTAGCTTCGCTGAATTTACCTCGGGTTTTTCGCCTTGGATTTAGCGCTGCTAAATTGGGCTCTTAACCGGAGCACATTTCACAATCATCTGCGTTATCGATAGAACAAGCTAAAATTGCAGCCTCTTCCATCTCTTTAGCTGTTGGTTTTGGAGCTTCCTTTACAGCTGTTTCAACTGTAAATTTAATAGCATCACGAGCAGCTTTTGTTCTTAAATAATACATTCCGGTTTTTAAACCTTTTTTCCAAGCATGGAAATGCATTGATGTTAATTTCGCAAAATTTGGACTTTCAACAAACAAGTTTAAAGATTGAGACTGACAGACATAAGCACCTCTATCAGCAGACATGTCAATAATGCTTCGTTGTTTAATTTCCCAAACAGTTTTGTATAATTCTTTTAAGTTTTGTGGAATTTCAGGAATGTCTTGAATAGATCCATTCGCTAGCATAATTTGATTTTTCAAATCATCATTCCATAAGCCTAATTTATTTAAGTCTCTTAATAAATGTTTGTTTACAACAATAAACTCACCAGACAACACTCTTCTTGTGTAAATGTTAGAAGTGTAAGGTTCAAAACATTCGTTATTTCCTAAAATTTGAGAAGTAGAAGCGGTTGGCATTGGAGCTAATAGTAAAGAGTTTTTAACTCCGTATTTTGAAACTTCTTTTTTTAAGATATCCCATTCCCATCTACTTGATGGAGTGATACCCCACATATCGTATTGGAAAATTCCTTGAGAAACAGGAGAACCTTCATAAGATTCATAAGGCCCATCAATTTTTGCTAAATCTTTAGAAGCAGTCATTGATGCGTAATAAATTGTCTCGAATATTTCTTTATTTAATGTTCTTGCTTCGGCAGATTCAAAAGGCATTCTTAATAGAATAAATGCATCAGCTAAACCTTGAACTCCTAATCCAATTGGTCTGTGTCTGAAATTTGAATTTTCTGCCTCTTTAACTGGATAGTAATTGTTGTCAATTATTCTATTTAAGTTTTTAGTAGCAACGTAAGTAATGTCAAATAGTTTCTGATGATTAAATTTACCATCAATAACAAATTTTGGAAGCGCTAAAGAAGCTAAGTTACATACTGCAACCTCATCTTTAGATGTATACTCCATAATCTCAGTACAAAGATTTGAAGAACGAATTGTACCTAAATTTTTCTGGTTTGATTTCTCATTACATGCATCTTTGTAAAGCATGTAAGGAGTTCCTGTTTCAATTTGTGATTCTAAAATAGTATTCCATAAATCACGTGCCTTAACCGTTTTTCTTCCTTTTCCTTCCGTTTCATACTTGGTATAAAGCGCTTCAAATTCTGTTCCGTATGTATCATAAAGACCAGGGCACTCATGCGGACACATTAAAGTCCACTGAGCATCTGTCTCAACTCTTTTCATAAACAAATCGGGAGTCCACATAGCATAAAACAAATCTCTTGCTCTTTGTTCTTCCTTTCCATGATTCTTTTTTAAGTCTAAGAAATCAAAAACATCAGCATGCCAAGGCTCCATGTAAATTGCAAAAGAACCTTTTCTTTTTCCACCACCTTGATCAACATAACGTGCAGTGTCATTAAACACTTTTAACATAGGTACAATCCCGTTAGATTGTCCGTTTGTTCCTTTAATGTAAGAACCTGTTGCTCTAACATTGTGTATGCTTAATCCTATTCCTCCTGCCGATTGTGAAATCTGAGCAGTTTGTTTTAATGTATCGTAAATACCAGTAATACTATCATCTTGCATCGCTAATAAGAAACAAGAAGACATTTGTGGTTTAGGTGTACCTGCATTAAATAGTGTTGGTGTAGCATGCGTAAACCACTTTTCCGACATTAAGTTATAAGTCTCTATTGCAGCATCAACATCTTCTTTGTGAATTCCGATAGAAACTCTCATTAACATGTGTTGAGGACGCTCAGCAATTTTACCTTTCAATTTTAAAAGGTAAGCTCTTTCTAAGGTTTTAAATCCGAAAAAATCGTAGTTAAAATCTCTATCATAAATTATTGCAGAATCAAGTCTGTCAGCATTTTTTTGAATGATGTCATAAACATCAGTCGCTAATAGTGGCGCTTTTTCATTTGTTTTTGGGTCAACATATTTGTAAAGATTTTCCATGGTAGTAGAAAAACTTTTATCTGTTGCCTTGTGTAAGTTCGAAACCGCAATTCGTGAAGCTAGTAGAGCAAAATCTGGGTGCTGAACAGTCATCGTAGCAGCAACCTCTGCAGCTAAATTATCTAATTCTGTAGTTGTTACACCATCATATAATCCTTCAATTACACGCATGGCAACCTTTGTAGGATCAACAAGGTCGTTTAATTCCCAACACATTTTTTTAATGCGTGCTGTAATCTTATCAAACTGAACTGGCTCTTTTCTTCCGTCTCTTTTTTGTACAAACATTATTCTTCGGGCTTATTAGGGTTATTATTGGTTGTTTAGGGCTAAAAATCTTCGTCTAAGCCAAATCCTTCATTTAAGTCTTGAGTACTGTTAGATACTCCTGCTTTTTGGTATTCAGCCACTCTTTTTTCAAAGAAGTTTGTTTTTCCTTGTAAAGAAATCATATCCATGAAATCAAATGGGTTAGTTGCATTGTAAACTTTATCACATCCTAATTGAACTAACAATCTATCCGCAACAAACTCAATGTATTGGTTCATTAAATCTGCGTTCATTCCAATTAATCTAACTGGTAATGATTCAGTAACAAATTCAGCTTCAATTTTTACAGAATCAGTAATAATTCCAGTAACTTTTTCTTTTGAAAGTTTATTTACTAAGTGGTTGTTGTATAACAAACAGGCGAAATCCATATGCATACCTTCATCTCTAGAAATTAATTCGTTAGAGAAAGTTAATCCTGGCATTAATCCTCTTTTCTTTAACCAGAAAATAGAACAAAAAGATCCAGAAAAGAAGATGCCTTCAACTGCTGCAAAAGCGACTAAACGCTCTGCATAACTTCCGTTATCAATCCAGCGCATAGCCCAATCTGCTTTTTTTCTTACAGGAGGGAATGTTTCAATAGCGTTAAATAAGTAATCTTTTTCTTTAGCATCTTTAATGTAAGAGTCAATTAACAATGAATATGTTTCTGAATGAACATTTTCCATCATTACTTGAAACCCGTAAAAGAATTTTGCTTCTGTATATTGAACTTCACTTAAGAAGTTTTCTGCTAAGTTTTCATTTACAATTCCGTCAGATGCAGCAAAAAATGCTAACACGTGTTTTACGAAATATCTTTCGTCATCATTTAATTTATTTTCCCAATCATCAAAATCTTGAGATAAATCAATTTCTTCCGCAGTCCAAATTGATGCTTGTTGATCCTTGTAAAATTGCCAAATATCATCATGCTGAATTGGAAACAAAACAAAACGATTTGGGTTTTCTTTTAAGATAGGTTCTTCATGTGCAACAACAGTATTTTCTGGTAAAATAGCGTCAATGCTTAATTCTTGTTTTGTCTTTGTATTTTCTTCTATCATTTTCTTTTTATTTAGGTTAAACAAATTAGTGCTCTGTTTAACAGTATTTACGCTTTGCGCGTATTGTTTAATTTACCAGAAATATCCTAGAGAAACAAATTGGGTTAAAACATTAAAATTATTTTTCAGTGTAACAACAGAAAATAATTAATAATTAATTGAGGTTTTTAACAACTTGAGCCCTTGGTAAAATGTGTATAAATAGTATAACTGTTTGATCTCAAAGAGAGTTAGCTTGTAGGAGTATATAAATTGTTAAACGACAGAAAAAAAGAATTAGTCGATTGAATATTTTAACTATATTATAACAAGATTTTAATCTATTTTGATTGCTTCAGACTTTTTCTCATCGATTATAGCAACCATTGTAAATTCTCTTACAAGCTAACTCTCGATGGTCGCTATACATTTGTTCAATAAAAATTTCCACGTTTATTTTTAAACTAGAGCTGCCTAACATAGATACTTTGCCAATAAGTTCTGCAAACATACCAGAGGGTATAGGCTTTTTAAAATCAACTTTATCCGAAGATACCGGTACCATTTTTTGTCTACTGAATCGACTTGCCGTTATAAACGGGACTTCGTCCATCCATTGGAGAGCTCTTCCTCCAAATAAGGTATCGTAATGATTGGTTGTGTTTGGAAATACACATTTTACAACGCGCGTCTCAGAATTTTTAATCGCTTCTTTTTTTTTCTCCATTTTTTAGTTTAATGGAGGAATAAAGTGTTCACTTCTATTCCCGAAAGTTTATAATAAGTTTTTTTTGAGTGTGGCAGGTATCCTGACTTGCTCCGTATTTTTACACCTTCCCGATATTAATCAGTGGTTTATTGTAAAAACATTTAAAGCTTACAGTTGCGGGTACAGTCCTGGTATTTCACCAGATTCCCATTTAATCGGAACAAAAATTAATGTTCCAAAACCAAACTCAAGGATAAAACTAATTTATTTTTCGGAGATTTAGTCTATAATAAGTCTATAAAAAAACCTTATTTATTAAGATGCTGATCTACTTGCTCTAATTCTTTAAACCATTCTTCTCCAAAGTGTCTAATTAAAGGTTCTTTTAAAAACTGGTAGGTTTTTACACCAAGTTCTTCACCTAAAGTACAAGCATCATCACAAATATCCCAATGGGCATAATTAACGGCAACAAAGTTTTTGTATTGTGTTAATCTAACAGGAAATAAGTGGCAAGAGATCGGTTTTTTAAAGTCGGAATCTCCATCTAAATAAACTTGCTCTATAGAGCATTTGGTAATTCCTTTTTTATCATAAAAAACAAAAGCGCATTCTGCTTCACCTTCTAATTGTGTCACATATTCACCATCAGTATCAAGGGTGTATAAATCTTGTTCTAACGCTTTAATGTTCTTTTCTGAAAGATACTTTTTTGTTAGTGGGTAAACCCTTTCTAGGTCTTCCAATTCTTCTTCCAATAATGGCGCGCCAGCATCACCTTCAACACAACATGCTCCCATGCATTTACCTAAATTACAGACAAACCTTTTTTCTAAAAGCATTTCTGAAACTACCGTATCGTCAATTTGAATCATAAAGCAAATTTATAATTTAGAAAGCAGAATTATGAATGATTTAATTTAAACTTTTAAGAATCTTAATAGCTTTAGTTAACATCTCGTCTGTAAAATTCAAATGTGTTACCAGCCTTATTTTTTGTGGGCCAAAAGCAACACCTTTAATGTCTTTGGCTGCTAGTTTATTAATAATTGTAGTAAAATCAATACTTTCTATTACTTCAAAAATAATAATATTGGTAAAAACCGGGAGTACTTTGGCAACATAAGAGAGTTGGCTTAGTTCTGTTCCGAGTTTTTTTGCTCTTGCATGATCTTCTTTAAGTCGATTAACATTATTTTCTAAACCATAAATTCCGGCAGCTGCAAGATATCCTGCTTGGCGCATTCCTCCACCTAATATTTTTCTAATTCTTCGTGCTTTTTTAATGTCCTTTTTTGTTCCGAGTAAAAGAGAGCCTACCGGAGCACCCAATCCTTTTGATAAACAGACAGATATTGTATCAAACTGGTCGCCTAACTCTTTTGCCGTATAATCTGCCTCTACTAATGCATTAAAAACTCTGGCGCCATCTAAATGAAGTGTTAAGTTCTTTTCATTACACAACGCTTTTATTTTTTTGAGTTCTGATAATGGATAAATAGTTCCGCCACCTTTATTGCAGGTGTTCTCTAAGCTTACGAATTGTGTTTCTGGAAAGTGTATATCATCTGGGTTGATTGCGGCTTCTATTTCCTCTGCAGTAATTTGTCCTGTATTTCCTTTGATGAGTTTAGTGGCTAAACCCGCATTAAATCCAATTCCGCCACCCTCGTAGTTGTATACATGAGAAAGTTCGTCACAAATTAACTCTCCTGGAGCGTTGGTATTTATTTTTATCGCTATTTGATTAGTCATAACACCAGAAGGACAAAATAAGCCTGCTTCTTTTCCAAACATCCCTGCTCCTAAGCTTTCGAGCTTGTTAACCGTGGGGTCATCACCAAAAACATCATCACCAACAGGAGCGTTAAACATGGCATTTTTCATTTCTGAAGTAGGAATAGTAACCGTATCACTTCTTAAATCGATAATCATAGCTATAATTTTAGATAAAAGTATTAAAATAATTATTAGATTTGCAGACCAGCTAAAAATTGGTTCCGTGGCCGAGTGGCTAGGCAGTGCTCTGCAAAAGCATTTACATCAGTTCGAATCTGATCGGAACCTCAAACATTAAACCTCAACTGTCTGATATAAAGGATGTTGAGGTTTTTTATTTAATGACTACCCAACATAGTAAAATTATTGCCATCGAACTGCTCTCACAAAATTCCATTGCACTGCCCTTAGGAAATAAGGAATCAATACTTTTAATAAGTTTAATGTCCATTAGGTTGTTATTTTTTAAACTGGAAAGTAATTCCCCTTTAATAGAAGCTAAATTAAGTGTTATGATTTAATATCTATTATTAGAATTCATATTAGTCCTATTGATTCCTTATATTTGAGTTAAATCCATAAGCTGAATAACCATAGCATTATATTTACTCAATTGTTAGGAAAAATATGTTGGAATGAATAGAATATGAATTTATTTAATAAACTATATCAAATTTTTCTGTCTGAATACGCCAAAAATCGGATTGAAAAAGTAATACTTTATGTTGCGCTAACAGGCTTTTTCATTCACTTAATTTTAATTTACCTATCAAAATTAGGCATGATTAATTTTCTTTCCGAATCAGAATTATTTAAAAATCCGATATCTGCAATTTACACCCCGTTCTCTTTTATACTTATCTATGAAGTTTACTTGTTAATATATTACTTGCCAAAATCATTTACGAGCTATATAAACAAACAGTATGAAATAATAACACTTATTATTATTCGAAAATTATTTAAGGATTTATCTGCTCTTGAACTGTCATCAGATTGGTTTAATATAAAAGGAGATTTACAATTCACCTATGATATTTTGGCATCAATCATTCTTTTCTATTTGATTTATCATTTTGTAAAACAAGGAGCAAGGAAATCGGAGATACCAAATGTAAATCAACTAAAAATTGAAAGATTCATCCGTAGAAAGAAGATAATTGCGATTGTTTTAGTTCCAATATTTTTTACAATGGCTTTAATTACACTTTTTAGTTGGACTTCTGATATCTCATTTACTTCAAATAACTTACCCAGTTTTGAAAAAATTAATAATCTATTCTTTGATGAATTTTTTACCGTTCTGATATTAGTGGATGTCGTTCTTTTATTAATTTCCTTCTTTTACACAGATAAATTTCACAAAATAATTAGAAATTCTGGATTTGTAGTTTCAACGATTTTAATCCGTATGTCATTCGGAGTAAGTGGACTAACAAGTACAATTTTAATTGTAGTATCTGTTCTTTTTGGATTAGCAATAATAACAATCCACAATAAATATGAAAAAAATACTTTGCCTAACAACGTATATAAAAAATAGCGCGAGTCTATGATAACAAAAAGGTCTGGGCATTTTAAGAAGTCGCCAAATTTTAAATTTGACAAATTCCCAAAAATTAAATAATTAGTAAAATTTAAAAATTCGGCTTGTGTTCATCCGAAAAATTATCGCTTATTTTATCGCTACTTTTTATATATAAACACGTTATATGGAAATGAAAATTAGAATTTCACAATAAGCTACAACATGAAACAATTAACAGCTCTTCTTTTTACATTCCTCCTGTTTTCGACACCTATTTTTTGTCAAACTGTACTTTTATCAGAAGATTTCGAACTCGGAGTACTTCCTACTGGATGGAGTCAATCAACCAATTCAACGGACGGTGGCTGGTTGCAAGGAACCAATACTTCGCTTCAAAGCACATATTGGTCAATAGCGACACATGGAAATTTTATTGCAACAAATGATGATGTCTGCGATTGTGACAAATCAGAGGATTACCTCATTACGCCATCTATGGATTTAACGGGAATGACTTCGGTAGTTCTTCAATTTCAGAATTATTTTGACGGTGGAACCCTGTTCGGGGAAACTGAAGTAGCCACTGTAGAGTATTCACTAGACAATGGGGGTACCTGGACAATTTTACAAACAATTGTAGGAGTTGATAACGATCAGTGGGACGCTCAAACGGTAAGTCTTAATTCTTTATTAGGGAATTCCAATGTGATGCTTGGATTTCATTATTTCGATAATTACAATTGGCTATTTGGCTGGGCCATTGACGATGTTGCGGTCTTCGAAGTTGTTGGGATGGATCTTGCCGTAAGTTCACTGACCGTCTCTTCTACTCAGAAAACGGGTTCAATAACTCCAATAACGGGTGTTGTAACAAATAATGGAATAGATATGATTCAATCCTTTGATTTGTCATGGACTATTGGCGGATCGGTCTATACCAATACTATTTCCGGTTTGGCTATTCCTTCTTTAGGCACTTTCAGTTTTTTTCATACGGATCAAATGCAAATAACCACAAGTGGGATGTATAGTTTGGATGTATCCATAAGTAATATAAATGGACAACCAGCAGATTCGAATGCTATGAATGACGATCTATCTATGAATCTTGTAGCTTCAGAGTATGGTACTATTATTAGCGGCGGAATTAGTCGTGACTATATTTATTATCATGCAAGTACGGCAGCTGCAAATTGTCCATTAGTCATGGTTTTTCACGGCTATGGAGGAAATGCGGAGGATATTATGAATTACAGTGAATTTAATGCGCTTGCCGAAGAGTTCGGATTTGCGGTTTGCTACCCACAAGGAACGGAAGATTTCGATAATAATACTTTCTGGAACGTTGGCTATGATTTTCAAACTAGCGAAACGGTCAATGATGTAGCTTTTGTCGATGAGCTTGTTGATACGCTCAGTGCAGCGAATTCCCTGAGTAATGAAGACATTTTTTCCACGGGAATGTCTAATGGGGGAGATTTTTCCTACCTACTTGCCTGTGAATCTTCTGAAACATTCAAAGCGATTGCTCCTGTTGCTGGGATGATCCTTCAACACATCATTGATACGTGTTACCAAATGAGGGAAGTATCAATACTTGAAATCCATGGTACGAACGATAATATTACCCCCATCGCTGGTGATCCAATGAATAATGATGGTTGGGGTGCGTATCCAAGCATTCCAAATACAATAGATTACTGGGTCAATCGATACGGATTAACAAATCTAGTATCAAGTAATTTACCGAACATCGATCTAACGGATGGCAGCACGGTCAGTTCAGAAAAATACACTGAAAATACTTCATGCACTGAAGTGTGGCTTTATACTGTAGATAATGGTGGACATGATTGGCCAGGAGCATCCGGAAATATGGACATTTCAGCGAGTAGAGAAGCATGGCTGTTTTTTGAGCAATTGTGTGCGAATTCTGTCGGAATTCTAGAAGTCAATCCGAATATTGATTGTCAATTACTTAGAATTATCGATTTGTTAGGGCGAGAAACTGAATTCGAAAAAGGGGTTGTCTTGATCTATCAATATTCAGATGGGTCGGCAGAAAAAAAGGTAGTACTCGATTAATAAACCGCTTTTCAACACTTTTATTACTCTATAAAGCACAGCATACCAAAAGCTAGTCTTTTTGCCAAGTCAGCTGACTTGATTCAACTTTTTAATTACTATCATGGAACTAGGGTGATCTTAAAGAATATTAAGATTAGCCCTTGAGGATTTAGGATCTTTTTGATGCATATAACAATCTCTAAATAATCATATCTTGCTGAAGCAAGAAACGCTTTTTAGCTTAAGCGTTGGCAGTAATTTGCAGCAGTGTTTTGGGCTTTTTTCATTTAAGTTATTAATTAAAAATTACTCTGCAGCGATTTTAAATTTGATAATAAACTCATCATCAATCATTTTGTCTCCTAAAACTTCAAAGAATTTTCCTGAACCGTATTTAATATCATATAAGGTTCTGTCCACTTTCATTTCTGCGTAAGCACCTAATTTCCCATCTTTCATATTAATTGTTGCAGGAAAATTAATGGCTTTTGTAATTCCTTTTATTGTAAGCATTCCAGTTATTAAGTATTCGTTTCCTTCAATCAATTTAAAACCAATAATTTTTAAAGTAGCAGTTGTATGATTGACAACATCAAAAAAATCTGGAGAATTTAAATGCCCAATTAGTTTTTTTGCTCCTTTATCTGGTTTTAAGTCTGTACACGTAATGCTGGTCATATCAATAACAATTGTGCCGCCCGAAAGGTGTCCGTCATGTAAATTAAGCACCCCTTCTTTAATTTTTATTGCACCTTCATGCTGCCCAGTAACTTTTTTACCTACCCAATTTACGCTACTTACTTCTGTGTTAATTTTTAAATCGCTATGGTTATGATCAGCAAAAATATTTGTGCTAAAGGCTGTAAGAGCAATTAAGCTCAGTAATAAAATTTTCTTTTTCATCTTTTTTAAGTTTTAAATTGCGATACAAATATATGTATCTACATTGAATTGAATTATTTTTGTTGTTGTGCTAAACAAAGATAATACCAAAACGAAAAGAAAGCTTATTTATTCAGATAGGTTCTTTGTCGCTTCTTCAATTCTTTTAGAGACCTCATCACTAATGGTACTGTCAACAATTTCGGTAACATTTATATTTTTTAAGCCTGGAATAATAATTTGAGCGACTCTCGCCATTGGTTGGTATAACATTGAGGTATTTTCCATTTCAGGATCAATAAAGGTGACTTGTTTGTTTAAGATGTTTGTAAAGGTTATGATTACACTCATAATTAAACTAAACTTTAATATTCCAAATAAAGCACCAGCAGCCTTATTCACAAAACCTAAAGCGACCATGCTTACTATTTTTTGCAGCATTTTTGCAAGTGTAAATACAATAATCACTATCAAAATAAAAGTAACAGCAAACGAGATTAAGGGCATTATGTTTTCCGCAATATCAAATGCCTCGCTGAGGTATTTTGCTGAAATTGATGAGAATTTCATGCCCCCCCAAATGCCTAAACCTAAAGCGATAAACGAGGCCACTTCGATAATAATTCCTTTTTTAAATCCTTTATAGGCTCCCCAAATCAATGGGATTATAATAATGATGTCGAAATAGTTCATCCCTCAAAACTACAAGAATAGTATGAGGTTAATTTTAAGAGTGGAAGGATTTATTAAAGTCAAATTGTTTATACCTAAACAAGAAGTACTTATTTTTACTGTATGGAAAATGATTTGGCAAAAGATTGGCTACAGGTGGAGAAGATGGTATTTAAACGCTTTGGAGAGAAGTTAGACGAGCAAACAATATTGTTTATTATTGGATTGCAAGAACTTGGAAAGGGTGATGCAGACTATAAAAAAGAAGAAAAATTAGACATTATTCACATAGGAGTCTGTACTGTTTTAAGTCAGTTTGGTTATTACCAAAGAATTGGGGATGATGATGATGGATGGCCACATTTTAAAAATATAAAAAAACTCTCGAATGAAATTCAAGGGGAGAGTCAAGAAAACTTAATAAAACAAGCTATTGTAAAGTATTTTAATTTGCAGTAAAAAAAGTTATTCTACAATAACAGTTTCATTAAAAATATTTTCTTCTTCTTTTTGTTCGATTACTTCAATTTTAACCACTTTATGTCCTTCTAATAGGCTTGTAGTTGTGTCCGATGTCAGGGTATAAGTTACATCAATATCTAAAACAGCAGAAAAAGGAAAAACAAAAGTTATTTCACCAAGAGCATTTGTTGCGCCTGTTTTATCCATGGTTTTATCTGGAACTCCACTGCTAGTGCTATCAATGGTGTTATCATCTGAAGGCCAAATATGAACAGTTGCTCCCTCTACAGGTGTGCCACTATTGTTTTTTACAGTAACAATAAGTGTGGGTTCTCTATCTTTTTTGCTACATGCTGTAAATATTAGTAAAGAGACGAATAGAATCGTTAGAGTATGGAGCTGACTATGTTTCATGTTTTCTAATTTTAAACTTTCAAAACCTGTTGTAAGGCAGAATTTCTTAATATTGTATACTAACAAATATACAAATTAATCATGATAAAGAAAATATTTTCCTTGAGCCTAATTGTAATGCTATTGTTTAGCATTAATGGGTTTTCACAAAAATCAAAAAAACAAACTAAAGTTTTAATTTCAACATCATATGGAGATATGACCTTGGTTTTGTATAACGAAACGCTCCAACATCGTGATAATTTTATAAAGCTGGTAAAGGATGAGTTTTATGATGGCACATTATTTCATAGAGTTATTGCTGGATTTATGATTCAGGGAGGAGATCCAGATTCTAAAACAGCTGTAAAAGGACAAATGTTAGGGAATGGAGGACCAGGGCATACTGTTCCTGCTGAATTTAACAAGAAGTTTTACCATAAAAGAGGTGCATTATCTGCAGCGAGAATGGGTGATGGGATTAACCCTCAAAAAGCATCTTCAGGCTCTCAATTTTACATCGTACAAGGAAAAAAATACGATAGAAATAATTTAGAAAGTATGGGTAAACGCTCTGGCGCAAACTATACTGAAGATCAGATTAAGACATATGAAATGGAAGGAGGAACACCTCAATTAGATATGAACTATACTGTTTTTGGTGAGGTTATAAAAGGATTTGATGTAATAGATAAAATTGCAGCTGTTGCTAAAGGAAGAGCTGACAGACCAAAAGAGGATGTTAAAATGACAATGAAAATTGTTAGATAAGAGCGATGAAAGAAAAGATAAAAAAACTGTTAAGTGAAGTAGAAAACTTTAAAGCAGGAAGCAAAGAAGAGTTAGAAGATTTCCGAATTGAAATGTTAGGAAGTAAAGGTAAAATAAAAGACTTGTTTTCCGATTTTAGAACTGTGCCTAATGAAAATAAAAAAGAAGTTGGACAGCTAATTAATACGCTAAAAGTTAAGGCTCAAGATAAATTTGATGCGTTTAAAGAAAGCTTAGCTGGGAATGACACTTCAGTAAAGGATGATTTAGATTTATCTAGAACAGGAACCCCTGTAAAATTAGGAAGTAGACATCCTATTTCCATTGTAAGAACTGAAATTATTGATATTTTTTCGAGAATAGGATTTACGGTTTCTGAAGGACCAGAAATAGAAGATGATTGGCATAATTTTTCCGCATTAAATTTTCCACTAGAGCATCCGGCAAGAGATATGCAAGATACCTTTTTTGTGGAGTCTGATGGAGAAGAAGAAATTGCTTTAAGAACGCACACCTCTTCTGTTCAGGTAAGAATGATGGAGAATACAAAGCCACCAATTCGTACGTTGTCACCCGGAAGAGTATATAGAAATGAAGCAATTTCTGCGAGAGCACATTGCTTTTTTCATCAAGTTGAAGGCTTGTATATTGCAGAAAACGTTTCGTTTGCAGATTTAAAACAGACATTAATGTACTTTGCTAAAGAGATGTTTGGCGAAGAGACTAAAATTAGATTAAGACCATCATACTTCCCTTTTACAGAGCCCAGTGCAGAAATGGATGTTTCATGTTCGGTATGTAATAGTAAAGGATGTAACGTGTGTAAATACACTGGTTATTTAGAAATTATGGGTTGTGGTATGGTTGATCCAAACGTTTTGGAAAATTGTGGAATTGATTCAAAAAAATATTCAGGGTTTGCTTTCGGAATGGGAGTAGAACGTATTGCCATGTTAAAATACAAGGTAAACGATTTACGTTTATATTCTGAAGGAGATGTAAGGTTTTTAGAGCAGTTTAAGTCCGCTTTTTAAAGCATTAAGTTTAGCTTAAAAAGGAATTTTACATTATTCATCACAAACATTAGAATACAGTTTTATTTCATTCAGCGTTTTCTATACTTTATGCTCAAATTCTTTAGGTGAAAACTTAAATAAAATAACTGTTTTTTTCTCTTCTTCACAATAACTGCTTTCAATTAAAACATTTAAAGTAATTAGGTCGTTAGTTGCAAAATGATCATATGTTTTAACATATCCTTTAAAAAAAGTAGTTGATTTCTTTCTTTTAGTTTTAGAGACTTTTGCAGATGCTTTTCGGCTATCTGTTATATCACCCATGTCAACTTTATTTAAGCCATTAAAATATTTCACTAAATCTAATTTCAACTCTTTTTCTGTGATTTTGCTATTTAAATTTATAATCCAAGGATTTTAAACCTCAAGAGACTAAAGAGCAACATGAAATTAATAAGGATATTTCTAAACGAGACGGACAAGCCTTTAATAATCTAAGCCATCCGTTATCAATTAATGGAGGCGGGTTAATACTGCCGGGAGCATTGTTATATATTGTAGGGTCAGAATCAATAGCAAAGAAACCGATAACCGACCCTTTCTTAGAAAACTATTCTCCACAAAACACGGCACAATACATTGGTATAGGAGTTTTTGTTGCGGGAGCAGTTTTGTTTACTATATTTTCAACCGACAGGAAAGTGAATGTTTCTAAACGAAAAACAAAGAAAATATACGATGCTTCGGAGTGGGAAATAGAGACAGAATAATTGGCTATAAGTATTTTTTGGTTAACACCTGAACAGGATACCAGGCGGCAATTAAGCCAATTATGATAACAATTATGGAAACATCTATAAAGTCGAGAAGATTGAGTTCTATCGGATAAAACTCTACCACCCCTCCATTTAATCGTAAAAGACCAAACTTTATTTGTAGCCAACAAATAAGCGCTCCAATTGCCATGCCTGATATCGCGCCTAATAAGTTAATGAGCATTCCTTCGGCAAAGAAAATTTTACGAATAACACCGTTATTTGCTCCCATGGTTTTTAAAATCCACACATCTTTTTGTTTATCAATAATTAACATGGTTAACGAACCAACAATGTTAAACGACGCAATAATTAGAATGAATGAAAGGATTAAAAAAGTAATCCATTTTTCCGTTTTATTGGTTTTAAAAACCAGTTCATTTAGTTCGTAGCGTGTTTGTACTTTGTAGTTGTTTCCAACAATTTTTTGCACCTGTTCTTTTACGGAATTCCAATCGGCATTCTCTTTTAACCCTAACTCTACTGAGGTTAGTCTATTTTTTTGTTGTAATAATTTTTGAGCAAATCCTAAATTTCCAACTACATATTTGGTGTCAAAATCGGGGTTAACTGAAAATACTCCGGAAGCATTGGCGGTTTTCTTGTTAAATTCAGATCCTGGTGAAAATCCTTTTTTTGTTCCTTTTTTTGAAGCAATAATACTTATTGGAAAAGAATAATCAGAAATGGATAATGCCAATTGATTGGCAATTCCCCAACCCAAAATAACGTTATTCTTATTTTCAGAATTAGTATTAATTGAGCCTTCAATTAGTAAAGAATCGATCCCACTCATTTTATAAAAACTCTTTTCTACACCTTTAATGGTGGCAACCGTTTGTTTGTCGTTGTACTTTATAAGGGCAACTTCTTCTAGTGCGGTATTGTAAAATTCAACACCATCTAACGCTAAAATTTTATCCTTCGGAAAGCTTTTTGAATCAAACGTTTTACCTTCGACAAGTGTTATTTTTAAATCAGGATCAAAAGAAGCATAGAGATTTTCTACCAAGGTTTCTAAACCATTAAAAGCAGACAGTACAATTATCAAAGCCATCGTACCAATGGCAATTCCAGTAACCGAAATCCAAGAAATTATATTGATTACATTATGCGATTTTTTTGAAATCAGATAACGTTTTGCTATGTAGAAAGGGAAGTTCAAAAAATTTGTATTTGGTTGTTGGTGAATAGTTGATAGAGAATCGTTATTTGAATACTATACACTAAAAACTATATTATTCCTTCAACAGTTTGTCAATTTCTTCAGCATAATCTAAAGAATCATCAATGTAAAAAGAAACATTAGGAGTAATTCTTAATTGTTGACCTATTCTGCGGCCTAATTCTCCTCTAACTAAGCTGGAGTGTTCGTTTATCAAATCAACACATTCTTTTGCTTCCATTTTACCAAAAACACTTAAGTAAACTCTTGCAAAACTAAAGTCAGGAGTTACACGAATAACTGTTACCGTAACCATGGTATTTGGAAACCAATCGCCATAATTTAATTGAAAAATGGTACTGATTTCTTTTTGCAATAATCTTTCTACTTTCTGTTGACGTATTGAACTCATAATGTAAAGGTAATAAAGAAGCTCAACATAGTCTTATCAAGACTGTTGTTATTCGTAAATTCTTGTCTTTTTAACTAAACTCCTTTATTAAATTACGCTTTATAGCTACTGTTCCATCATATAAAAAATAAGAAGATTCATTTTGGAAACCCCTGTATTGTATATTATATTAATAGAGTTTCCATTAGTAACACTGCAGGTTACCTTTAATGAAATAGGTATTGTGGCATCTAACTCTATTTTCTATTTTTGAATTAAATAAACGATTAACAAACAACTAAGATTATGATAAAAATAGTACTCTCTTTAATGATGTTAACTTCAGCTGGTGTTTATAATTCTCAAGCCCAAATAACATTAAACAGCACAGATGTTTTAGGTATGGGCGATCAAATTGAACTGGCTAAGGATACTCTTCCTGGAGCAATTACGATTGGCCCTTCAGGAGCTAGTCAAACTTGGGATTTCTCAAGATTTAGTGAGGACCAAATCGATACCATCACTTTTCAAGATCCAATATCACTTCCAGGAAGTGTTGATTTTCCTCTTTCAAATTTAGGAATGATCCAATCTGTTGATGATAGCGCTTGGTATTTCTTAACAAAAAACACATCGATGTTAGCAAGTGATGGCGTTCACGAAGTTGAAGATGGAATCGAAACTTCCATTTCTTTTACATATACAGTGATAACATTTCCTTCTACAATGGGAACAACTTATAATAGTTCAGGGAATGGTGAGTTGGAAACCTTTTATGTTGGTCAATTAGGAATAGATTCCCTTAAAATAACTAAAACCATTACACAAATCAGTGAAATTGATGCTTGGGGAGATGTAATAACTCCTTTAGGAACATTTGCTTCATTAAGGCAATTAGTTCAAGAAAACCATATTGATACCACTTGGATATATCAATCAAATACTTGGAGTATAATGGATGCTGCTACAGCCTTGACATTTGGAATAGACCCTATAGAATATGATACTACTAGAACTGCCACATGGTGGTCGAATGATCCTGCAGCTAAATATTCGATAGTTAAAATGAACTATGAAGTAAACGGAACCGTTAGCGAAATTGAGTGGTTAAAAGCTACGCCAACAGCGGTTAGTGTGAATCAATTTGTTAATATTGAGGATAAGGTTTATTTATATCCTAACCCTGCAAAAAATAATATTACAATATCTACTCAATTAACAAATAATGATAACATTAAAATATTTGATGTTACAGGAAAGTTAATTATAGCTGAGCGTTTTAACTCTAATAAAATCACATTATCAGTATCTGACTTCAATAATGGACTATACTTTTATAACATCATTGATGTTAACGGAAACGTTATCTACTCTAACAAATTTGTGGTAGCTAAGTAATAGCAATAAGCAGAAAATAAAAAAAGCTCATTGAGAAATCAACGAGCTTTTTTTATTTGTTAGATTCCCAATCAAGCTGAGAATGACAACCACATTAGTACAATAATTTGTGTGGATAAATGTCTAAATGAGTTTCTTTAATGTGTTTATACATTACCTCCTTTAGTTCATCAGTATTTATTTTCTTAACTGCCGAAATGTATACTGTAGGGGGATCTACTTTAGACATCCACATTTTTTTCAGGTCTTCTAAAGAATAGTTTTCTCTTGTTTTAGGCAGTAAATCGTCTTCGTCCTTTTTTACGTAGGTGAATGCATCTATTTTGTTAAAAATAACAATAATAGGTTTGTCTAAACCTCCAATATCTTTTAAGGTTTCATTTACTACAGCAATATGGTCCTCAAAATTTGGGTGCGAAACATCAACAACATGAACCAATACATCAGCATCTCTAACTTCATCTAAAGTAGATTTAAATGACTCTACCAAATGATGTGGTAATTTTCGAATAAACCCGACTGTATCGGTTAATAGGAAGGGCAAGTTTTGAATAACCACTTTTCTAATAGTAGTATCTAAAGTTGCAAATAACTTGTTTTCAGCAAACACATCAGACTTGCTAAGCATGTTCATAATAGTAGATTTACCAACATTGGTATATCCAACTAACGCCACTCTAACCATCTGCATTCGTTGCTTACGCTGCGTAGACTTCTGTTTATCAATTAGCTTTAATTTCTCTTTTAACAAAGTAATTTTATGCGTAATAATTCGCTTATCTGTTTCTATTTGAGTTTCCCCCGGGCCTCTCATTCCTGCTCCACCACCTTTTTGTCTATCAAGGTGAGTCCACAGTCTTGTTAAACGAGGCAACATGTATTGACATTGTGCTAATTCTACTTGAGCTCTAGCATGAGCGGTTTGAGCTCTTGTTGCAAAAATATCTAAAATAAGATTACTTCTGTCTAAGATTTTAACCTCTAAAATACTCTCAATGTTTCTCAGTTGAGAAGGGCTTAATTCATCATCAAAAATAACAATGTCTACACAGTGCTCTTGCACATAGGCCAAAACATCTTCCATCTTTCCTTTTCCAATAAAAGTTTTTGGATGTGGTTTATCTAATTTTTGAGTAAAGCGTTTTAGTGTTTTTACACCTGCAGTTTTAGCTAAAAAAGCCAATTCATCTAAATACTCAACTGTAGTCGTATCTTTCTGACCTCTAACAGTAACACCTACTAGAACAGACGTTTCGTGTTTTTTTTCTGAAGTTTTATGTCCTTTCTTGTTTCCCATAATTTTTTAATTCTTTTTTAAAATACCAAATTTTTGAATGCCAATCAGACACCGCATCAATTCGTTTTCAAAAAATAATCTGAAAAAAAGTGCCTTAATTTGGAAGTTAAAGCTTCTCAATAATTAGCACCCGAACTTTTCGGGTTAAATCCAACCGCTACCTAAAAGATAAGGCTTCATAATTCCTGCCCAAAGGATTAAAAAAAAAGCAATAGCGTAAAAAATAGCGCTTTTTTTATGTTTTAATAAATCAGTTGTAGCTTTTTTAGATTTTACTCTTCCTATGGTAATTAAAATTACAACAATCAGCATGATCAATCCATGTTCCATAGACCAAAACCTATAAAATGTATCATCCATTGTCTCTTTTGACCATTTTACATTAGGACTAACAAAATAAAGAATGAGCCCTAAAATTGCCATGATATGCGTAAAGCTTACTAAAGCCAATGCTGCAATATTATCAATTTTAGTATATTTTTTGTTCCCAAACCATCCAGTTGTAGATCTAATTAGAGCGAAAAATAAAGAGATAACTAATAACCATCTTAAACCAGAGTGGGCGCCTAACAGAGTATTATACATATTTTTTTGTATTTTAATATGAAGTAAAAGTAATTAAAAGCAGGTTACCCTACTACTTATCATTCTGGCAATTGCCTACTTTTTTTATTCAAAAAATGGGTAGTTATTACTTGAATAGACCTACGTTTTTTTATTTGTTCACATAAATGAGTTGATTATTTCTGTATTTAAAACTTTTCTGTTATGAAAAAACGATATATAAAAAAACGTCTTTTTACAAAAAACTTGCGTGGTAATTGCTTTAATGCTTGGATCACTTAATACTAGAGCACAAACTTTTACAGAAATAATTGGCACTCCTTTTGATTGAGTAGAATATAGTTCTATCGCTTTCACTGATGTAGATGGAGATAATGATCAAGACTTACTCATTACAGGATATGATAGTGTAGGTAATATTGCTAAATGATAATGCCTTAATAGTTGCAGGTTTAACATTAACAGCTAACCAAAGTGGAGCAACTTATCAATGGTTAGATTGTAATAATAACAATGCTGCATTAACAGGTAATTCAACAGATATAATTTTTACTACTAATGGGAATTATATCTGTTGAAATATCAGTCAATGGTTGTGTTGTAGATACATCTGCTTGTAAAAGTGTTATAGCATCAACAGTAGGTGAGAATGAAGCTTATTTGAAAAATGAAGTTGTTGTTTATCCAAACCCAGCATTTAATGCCATTGCAATAGATTTAGGAGATGTTGTTGCTAATGAGATTTCAATAATTAATGTTACTAATACAGTTTTTTTGTGAATATGAACATTAACAAAAGCAACTTTAATGTTTCTTTAGAAGGGTTTAGTAAAGGGCTTTATTCTTTTAAATACAAGGTGATGATCAACAAAAAACGATTAAATTAATTAAGCGATAATAGCTTATTTATATTACAATAAAAGGGCCTACTTCTGAATAGAAACAAGCTCTTTTTGTTTGGGTGAGACACTAAATTGTGCCTTAGTTGTTTTCCTATATATTAAACGAATTTTTGTAAATATAATCAGTAAGGTCTTCTCTTTTTTTTGGAAAGGTAAAAAGGATATGAGATTCATAGAGTGATTAATCTGCCATTTATCAGTTCTTTAGTTTTCTATTCAGTTTAAAATATTATTTTTGAGATTATAGATTTAAAATTATTTTCATGAGAAATATATTTCTTTTCATTTTTGCATTGAGTACGCTGATTTCTTCGGCTCAAGAAACATTCAATGTTAACGGGTCACACAATAAAAATCATAATTATTATGCTTTTACCAATGCTATAATTCATGTTGATTATCAAACAACAATATTAAAGGGGACATTATTGATCCAAGATGGAAAAATTGTTGCTGCAGCTAAAAATGTAAATATTCCAAAAAATGCTGTGGTGTATGATTTAAAACAAAAACACATTTACCCCTCCCTAATTGATATCTATTCGGATTATGGAACTGTAGCAAAAGAAAGCGACAAAAAAAATAGTCACAATCAAAAAACAAAAAAACAAAAAAGAGGTGCTTTTGGATGGAATGAAGCAATAAGATCAGAGGTTGAGTTTGGGGATTTATTTAAGGTTGATACAAAAAAAGCTGAGGAGTTAAGAAAATTAGGTTTTGGAGTAGTGCTTACCCACCAACAAGATGGGATAATGAGAGGTACTTCTGCACTGGTTACTTTAGCAAGCGACCAAGCAAATTTTGTAATGTTACGTAATAAGGTCGCCAATCATTTATCGTTTAATAAAGGAACTTCTACTGAAGCTTATCCCGGCTCTTTAATGGGAATGATTGCTTTAATTAGACAAACGTATTATGATGCAGAATGGCTTTCAAAAAATAAAGGAGCGAATGAATTTAATATTTCGTTGGATGCTGTAACAAAAAATAAAGCAATGCTTCAGGTGTTTGAGGCGAATGATAAGTTTAGCATTTTAAGAGCAGATAAAATTGGTGATGAGTTTGGTTTACAATATGTCTTTAAGGGCAAAGGAGATGAATATCAGCGGATAGCAGAAATAAAAGCAACGAGAGGTAAATTAATTGTACCAGTGAACTTTCCTAAACCTTATGATGTTACAGATGCGTATACCGCTTTAAACATTAGTTATTCTGATGTTAAAAATTGGGAATTGGCGCCTTATAACTTAGGAATATTGGCGAGTAACGAGCTTGATTTTTCTATTACAACATCAGATTTAAAAGATAAAAAAGTGTTTTTTAAAAATTTAAGAATGGCTATTAAATCTGGTCTTTC
>Ga0307998_1000195_pt1 | contig 35074 bp, 30 predicted proteins | sample Davwhametageno37_FD_203147 | JGI IMG/M metagenome (GOLD analysis project Ga0307998, IMG submission 203147) | Marine microbial communities from Davis Island wharf, Antarctic Ocean - #37 | ecosystem: Environmental > Aquatic > Marine > Unclassified | place: Antarctic Ocean: Davis Island wharf... | reverse complement strand
GTGCATATGCTGGCCATGATGATGGTCAGCCAGGGGCCTAAATTCATCAGGTCAATGGTTTTAAACAGTGCGGTGGTGGTGTCTTTATTCACCGCCTCGACCACGCCGCCATCGCCAAATAGCTCTATATACATGCCGGTACTGCCAAATATGGTAATCCATAAAAGTGCCAGTCCAGTGGGGGCTAGCAGCACGCCGAGCACAAATTCGCGCAATGTGCGGCCACGAGAAATACGGGCTATAAAGACCGCAACAAAGGGTGACCAGGCAATCCACCAGCCCCAGTAAAAAATCGTCCACCAACCCTGCCATTGGCTGGTCTTGTCGGGATCAACCCAGATGCCCATGGCAGGTACATTAATAATGTAATCAATACTGTTGTTAAACAGTGAACTGAGCTGATAGCTGGTTGGGCCAAAAATTAAGAACAGTAGCAGTATCAATAATGTCAGGCGCATATTGAAAACGCTGAGAATGCGAATGCCGCGGTTAACACCGCTGAGTACCGAGACAGTGGCGACAACCGAGATTCCTGCAATGAGAATCATCTGATTGCTGATGGCAATCTCCATGCCCATCAGATAGTTAAGTCCTGCATTCATTTGCTGGGCACCGAGCCCCAGTGAAGTAGCGATACCAAAGACTGTACCTATCACTGCTAACAGGTCTGCGATAAAACCAATAGGGCCATAAATACGCTCACCAAAAATAGGGTATAGGCTAGATCGAATAGCTAGCGGTAGACCTTTGCGGTAGGAAAAATAAGCCAGAGAGAGTCCCAGCACGGCATACAGGGCCCAGCCATGAATTCCCCAGTGCATCACCGTGAGACGCATGGCGATAGTAGCGGCCTCTGGGGTCATTGAGAGTGCTGGGTCAAGGAAAGGGTTAGCCTGAAAATGGGTAATGGGCTCGGCAATGCTGTAGAACAGAATGCCAATACCAATGCCTGCACCAAATAACATCGAGAACCAGGCGAACAGACTAAATTCGGGTCGGTCGCTATCTGCCCCTAATCGAATACTGCCAAAGCGGCTAAATACCAGATACAAAGACAGCAACAAAAATACATTCATCAGTCCGATGTAGTACCAGGCCAGTTCGCTGGCAATGTAACTTTTGGCGCCGTTGTAAACAGAAGCGGCGTATTGGGGATCAACAATGGTAAAAATAACAAAACCTAACACTAATAGTGCAGAACCGATTGCCATAACGGGATGAGCACCGGCTAAAAAGCCACTGGTTTGGTTGGACATTGATATTTTCCCCTGTGATTTTATTATTTTAATTATTATCGTATAACGAGACGAATCATATTGTTATTCATCTAAAACCTCAGTGCAACCCTTAAAAATTAATGCCTTGATAGAGAAATATTTATGCTGTCATTAGCAAAATTAGGTCTTGCCATAAATTCAGTAATGGCGGGGCCTGTAGCTCGTTTATGAATAGCTCTGACATAAAAAAACAGAGGCCTTAGGCACGTTATTTATTGCTGGTCTGCCAGCAATTTGGTTTCTATGATCGCGTCTTATCAAAGTAGGCATTAACAGCGGATTAGAAGTTATGGAAAATCACAGTCATCTACCTCTCTCAGGGGTTCGGGTTATCGACTTCGGACAGCAAATTGCTGGCCCCGCTGTGGCGATGGTATTGGCCGATCTGGGCGCTACGGTTATCCATATTGATCCGCCTACCGGTGCTCAGTGGAAGCATCAGGCCAATGCTATTTTGAACCGCAATAAAAGTTGCCTAACCATTGATTTGAAAACCGATGAGGGCCTCGATCAAGCCATTCAGCTAATTACTGAAGCTGATGTGGTTCTGGAATCTTTTCGCCCCGGTGTTATGGCGCGACTGGGAATCGACTTTTCCAAACTCCGTGAAAGCCGCCCAGAACTAATTACTCTGTCGATACCGGGTTTTGCCAGCAACGACCAGCTGCGCAGTCAGTGGAAAGCGACCGAGGCAGTGGTTGCCGCTACGGCCGGTGCCTTTACTGATATGGGCTTTAACCGCGTACTGATGGGTTTAAACCCATGCTTCTCGCCATTACCTCTGGCCTCTTCTTACACGATTACACTGGCATCCAGCTCTGTAGTTATGGCACTGATGGCCCGACATAACTCTGGCTGTGGCGACCATATAGAAGTACCGGTTGTTGCCGCGATGATGGAAGGCCTGTCCTACAACTCTTACGAGGTTGCGGATCTGCCCGAGCGTTACAAGACCATGCGCGAGCTGGAAATTGAGCGTCGCCGTGCCAACAATATTGAATTCGATCTGAGCTACGAAGATCTGCAGGAATACCTGGACCCCTTTTATCGCACCTACGAATGTGCCGATGGACGTATGTTCTATGTGGTGTGCCCCTCACACCGCAACCATGCGCGCCGCTGTCTAGAAGCGCTTGGGCTCTATGATGAATTACTGGCTGAGGGCATGCCCGAGGTTGCAGATCTGCACCTGCCTCTCAGTGAATGGGAAAGTGAAACCTCTCTGGGTGTTTACCCTCTACCAAAAAGATGGGCAGATATCATTTCCGCCAAAATGAAGTTGGTGATGTTGACCAAGACCTCCTCAGAATGGGGCGTTATTTTTGGTGAGGGACAGATTCCCGGTGCCCCCCACAGAACCACAAAAGAGTGGGTTAACAGCCAACATTGTAACGATGCTGGCCTGATCGTTGAGGTGAATGATCCTGAATACGGTGTGATGAAGCAGCCGGGCCCCGTGGTCTGGTTGGAAGAGTCGGCGCACAAAATGCTGGCTCCCCGAGCACGCAAGCTGGTCTCCTTTGATCAGGCTCTGGGCGAGCTTATGAACCTGCCGAACAAGCTCGTTGTGCAAGAGACGCATTCTGACAAGTCTGATAATACCCAGGGCTGGTTAAAAGGACTGCGGATATTGGATTTAACCAATGTAATTGCTGGGCCTCATTCCAGCGCATTTCTGGCGCGTTTTGGCGCCGAGGTGACCAAGGTTGAGCCAGTCGTGCCAATGTACGATCCGCTGATTGGAACTCTGTTCGCCTTTCAGGCAGACATGGGTAAGCGTAATGCATTGATCGACATTAACTCTGAAGAGGGCCGCGAAGCGTTTAATCGTTTGGTGCGCTCTGTGGACCTAGTGGTTATCAATGCCCCAGATCGCCAGATGAAGCCTCTCGGATTAGACCACGACAGCCTGCAGGCGATTAACCCCGGCGTACTCTTTTGCCGTCTCGACTGTTTGGGCGGGCCATTGCCAGCACGTAAAACCAACTACATTGGTTACGACGATGTTATTCAGGCCAATAGCGGCATTATGAGTCGTTTTGGTGGTGTAGAGACGCCAGAAGAACATGCCCATCTGGGTACCCTGGACGTGAACTGTGGTTTTGCTGGCGGACTGGCGATGGCCGTAGCGCTTTACCACAAAGCAAAAACCGGTCAGGTAAGCCGCGCCCGCACGTCACTTTCTGCAGTGACTAATCTCGCTCAGCTACCCTTTTGTTTCGACTATGCTGGCCTGGAAGATTTTAACGAGCCCTCTGGTCGTCAGGCTATGGGCACCCATGCGCTATCGCACTTTTATAGCACCTCTGATGATTGGATATTCCTCGATGCAGATGACTCAGATCTGACGACATTAGAAAATATCGAAGGCTTGCAGGGCATTTCCATCACATTAGATATTCAGACCTTTTTGACCGTTGCCTTTCAGCAGGCATCGGCTAAAAAGTGGATGACCCGTCTGCATGCCGCCGATATTGCCGTGGCCCAGCCACAGTCGATTGAGACATTGCGGGCAGAGAATAGCCGTATTGCCGATGGTACTGTGGGGACTGATCGTGGTAGCTTTGCATTTTCAATCTACCCAGATCACCCGAGCGGTCATCAGCTTACTCAGATTGACCACTATGCTATTCGTCCTCAGAACGCGGCCATCTTTGCGGTTAGCCCCACTGAGGCCCATGGCCATTCCACAAAAGAAGTGTTGGCGGATGTGGGTTATAACGCAGAGCAGATCGAGTCGATGTTGGCGCGGGGCATTGCTGGATTGGGCTGGGGCAAAACATTCCTGCCTGGGGATAGCATGGGTGAACCTATGCCTCTATTGGACGGGCTTGTCCGCACAGCCAATACAGAGGACGTAAGTTGGATCGATATTGAGTCGACCGATGGAGATATCTTCATCACATAGGCTGCAGTAGCCATATTCATTGTTAGTTCTATTGCCGGCGCTAATCTCAGCACTGAGGTCGGCACTCAGATCAGTACTCAGATCAGCGTCGATACGCGCTAGCGCGCCAACGATTCTGACCAGCTGCTGCTGGCGTCGTCGCGAGGCTTCCTGGGCCATTTGTACGCCCTGCATTGCATCTATTCGAGATAACCGGCCAACCATAGATTGATCCAATGCCACTGGCTGGCGCGCCTCTTCGGATATTTCTTCCGAGGTCTGCAATTCCTGCCTGAGACTAATTAGCTGTTGACGAAATGCTATGAGCTGATTCTTATCCATGGTATTCCCACTTTTTTGAATTCCCATTCTTTTTTATTCTGAGATTTTAAATCGCCGGCATTTCCTCAATGGCATAGGCCTGCTGTTCGAGCCAGGGTGCTATTTCAATAAGCTGAGGAACAATATCGTCGCCATAAATAGAGCGACAGAGAGTAGCGACTTTCTCGGGCACAGCACCCAGTTCATTGGGGCGGCAGAGCATGGTTAGATGCCGTGCATTGGCACCGTTAGCCAGCTGCATTACTCTAGTTCCCCTGAGTAATTCCGGATAACGCACCATGCACAGTCCGGTGGTAATTGCCCAGCCCTGACCGGACTGCACAAACCGCAGTAATGTCTGGGTGCTATCCAATTCATAGGCGACATTGAGATTGATATTTAGTCGGCGTGCAATCAGGTCCGTCAATATGCCCAGACGCGAGCTTCTGGTGTAGCGGACAAAGGGCACATTTTCCGCCAGCCAGGCTGGGGTAGCTGCGCCATCTTGGGCAAATTCTTCGGGCACGATCATCACAAAGGGATCACGCAGAATAGGAAATCGCTGCAACTCAGGATGCTCGTCAATGGGGTCACTGGTAATCAATAAATCCAGATCACGATTTAATAAATCTTGAGACAGGGGCGAGCCCAATCCAGTGCGCAGGGTTAACTTTGAGGTGAAAGGTTTTACTTGCTGCATAAACTGCAGGCCAGCGACATCGCAAAACGAATCGATCATGCCAATATTTAACGGTAGCATGCCGCCTTCAGAGGCCATGCGCACATCGGCCAGCATACGCTGGGTATCATTGAGAATCTGCTGGGCATAGCCTTTGAGCACCTGACCACTGGGGGTCAGCTTAATGGGGCGTGATCTGGTGTTCACCAGCTGGGTGCCGGTTTGAAACTCAATTTGTTTGAGGGTCTGAGAGACAGCTGACTGAGTAATACCCAGTCGCTCGGCGGCCTGAGTTAGGGTCTCGGCTTCAGTAATGGCGGCAAAGATTCTAAGTGCGCCAATTTCTATGGTTTTAGTGTTTTTCATAGGAAACGAGTATAGAGGAAACTACAGGCGATCAGTTACACCTTAGCGGCAGGTGCTTTTGAATCTAAACAAGGGCTTCTAAATAAGAGCTCTTAGAGCAGCAACACCCACCGGCCTGCCATCATATTCCGCCATGGCATCGAGCAGGCAGTCCCAGAGAAATTCTGTGGAACTGACATCCGTAAGAATGTAAAAACAATGGGTACTACCAAGATCATTGCGAATAACAATGCTATTGGCTTTGGCGACCGAGGTCTGTGCAATCTCTCCATTGGCAAACTTATGACTGCGTAAGTCCACAGCACAGATTTTGGAGAACATCTCCGCCGCCTGGCTGCCTGTAATAGCCAGCCAGCAATGGCTATCTGCTCTTGGTAGTGAATAGGTCTGAGGGCTGACCGGGGTATTATTTAATCGCTCTATTGATGCTGATTTTCCATTCAGATCGCTAAGTATTAATAGCTCTTGATGGGATAGTTTTGCCACCAGGCTGCCGTCGGTTTGTACGGTGCAGGTATTGGGTTGCTGGGGTAGATTAATTGCCTGAGACGCAGCCCAATCAGGCGCGCCGGCACCTTTAAAACCTGTGCGTGGCAGCGTGGATAAATCCACCAGACCTAATATCTGAGCCTGTGTCGCTTCAGTTTGCGACCCATAATCTTTCACTAAGAGCAGGTCGCCGCTGCGCTCGAATTCCGCGCCTAGTTCAATATGGCGTCGAGACAGCTGGCTGCGGCGCGTGACCTCTGTTGGCATAATACTGCTCATCGCTATAGCTCCTGGCGTAACGTGTCTGGGTCATAAAACGGCAGTTTTACAACCTCGGCAGTCACTCGCACACCGCCAGATGATTTAATAATAAATGTGCTGCCTGCCTGAGTATTCTCTGGGGTGACATAGGCCAGACCAATGGGCTTTTGTAATGTTGGGGAATAGTTACAGGAGGTCACTCGCCCGGTCATCTGCTCGCCGTCTAGAACCAGATGGCTCTCTTTGGGAATAGGGGCATTTAAGTCATTGACCACAAAACCCACCAGACTGCGAAGCTGAGGTTTTTTCTCAAGTTCGGTAAGGGTTCTGCCGCCGACAAAAAATGGCTTCTTACGACTGACGGCCCAACCCATCTGGACTTCCATGGGATTAGACATGGCGTCGGTATCCTGACCAATAATAATATGGCCTTTTTCCAAGCGCAGTATGCGCTGAGCTTCGATACCAAAGGGCTGAATTTTCTGGGCCTGTCCGGCGTCCATCAATGCATCCCAGAGTGCTTCACCACTGTGTTGGGGTACATGGATTTCGTAACCCAATTCGCCGACAAAACCGACGCGAATTAGTCGCGCCGGAATACCGGCCACGGTTCCTTCGCGGACGCCCATATAGGGAAATGCGCTAGGGCTGAGATCCACATCTGTACACAGCTTGACCAATACTTCTCGCGCCTTGGGGCCGGCAATATTAACGCCGCAATAGGCAGAGGTGACATTGGCTATATCGATATCTAGACGCCACTGAGCATTCCACTTGAGCATGTTTTGGTAAACGCGATCCACGCCACCCGTGGTAGCCGTCACATAATAATGTTCATCGCTAAATCGACAGGCAACACCGTCATCAATTACCACGCCAGCTTCATTGGTAAGCAGGGCATAGCGCGCTTTGCCCACCGGCTGTTTCACAAAGCCAAAGGTATAAAAGCGGTTAAGGAATTCACCGGCATCTGGGCCGCGTACTTCAATGCCACCGAGAGTGGATACATCCACCAGGCCAACATTGTTGCGCACATTGTTTACTTCACTATTGATGCAAGATTCACTGTTATCAGCAGCGCCATAAAAAGCCGGTCTGTACCAGGCACCTGCCTGAAGCATCTGAGCACCAGCTTCCAGATGTCGGTAATGCATATTGCTGCGACGGGCCGGATAAAAACTGCGTCCGGCACTGTGACCGAGATGCTCTGGGGCAAATGGGGGGCGCGCCGTGGTGACGCCGGTCTGGGCAACCGTACGGTTGGTTGCCGCTGCCACTAAGCGTGCCGCAGCCAATGCCGAGTGACGGCCCTGAGAGGGGCCCATGCCACAGGTGGAGTAGCGCTTGACCAGCTGAATATGTTCGTAGCCGTCACGGGTGGCATTAATAATATCGGCGATAGTCAGGTCTTCGTCATAGTCGACAAATTCCTTGCCACTGGGATGGGCAAAAATAGGCCATGGATGATTGGGGCTAACGGTATCTTTGGCAATTTCTTCAGGAACCGCGGTGCTGGTTAACCCCAGTGCATTGGTGGCAATAATGGCTGCGCGACTGGCTTCGGCCAAGCAGGCACCCAGATCCCAATGGCTATTCACCGAGCCTGCTACTTGCATAGCATCTGGGCAATTGCTCAGAGTAAACATGGCGCTGTTATCGTCATAGCTCAGCTGACCACCTGCCTGACAGACCAGCTGATAGGTGGGGGTGTAGCCGACAGCCATACAGAGTAGATCGCAGGTAATCACTTCGCCGCGATCGGCACAGATGCCCTGACTGACAACCTTGCGAATCTCAACGGCGGATAAATGATTGCGGGACTTCTGGGCCTCATAGACTGCGTAGCCAGTCTTTACGGGAATACCGCGAGCGGCTGCTGCAAAGACAATCGCGTCGGGCTTTGGCTGCTCACGCAGGTCAACAATCGCCTTCACATCAACCCCTGCATCTAGTAAATCTAGCGCATTGGCATAGCCATCATTATTGCCAGTGACAATCACCGCGGCGTTGCCAGGACGAATGCCATAGAGATGAATTAGGCGCTGAGCGGCGCTACTCATCATGACACCGGGCAAATCGTTATTGCGGAAAACTGCCTGCTGCTCCAGCGCACCGGTGCACAGAATTGTCTGTTTGGCACGCACCTTATAAAGGCGCTTGCCCCTAATAATGGGCAGCCAGTTATCGGCAAACCAAGCATTGCAGACCGCATCGGTCATGCAGGTGATATTGCTGTTGGCTTCAATTTTTTGTGTCAGCTTTTCTCGTAACTGTTGCCCACGAATACCTTCAGCATCAAAGCGGGCATAGTTTAATGAGCCGCCCAGTATGGGGTTTTCATCGACTAGCAAAACTTCACAGCCCTCTACCGCAGCACTTAGCGCAGCCTGCATGCCGGCAGGGCCAGCACCCACAACCACCACATCAAAAAAGCGGTATTGCTTGTCGTAGTACTGGGGCTCTAGCTGCTGATTAATAACACCCAGACCCGCTTTTTTACGAATGATAGGCGCCCACTTTTCCCACATGCCGCGGGGCTTAAAGAAAGCTTTGTAATAGAAACCCACGGGTAAAAACCGTGAAAATAATCCCATTACCGCGCCGCGATCATTGTTCAGGCTGCCACTGTAGTTCTGTGCCATAACCTCTAGGTTATCGCTGATCAGTTCGCGATCGGCCAAGGCATTGGGATTAGAAGGCAGCTGCACCATGGTATTAGCGTCTTGGCCGCCCATGGTCAATGCGCCGCGAGGACGGTGATATTTAAATGATCGACTCAGCAGCCATTGCTGATTAGCGGCCAGTGCGCTGGCAATACTGTCACCAGCAAAGCCCTGATAAGATTTCCGCTCAAAGCTAAAGCTGACTTCGGTGTTGCGATCGATCAGGCTGCCATAGGGGAGGGGAAGGCGCTTTTGCATCTGCTGGCCTTTCATGAGGAGCCCTCGGGAGTACTGGCGGCGACAAAATCGATGCGCTGATTAAATATTTCACTGGCATCAAAGGTGCGAATGACTTCATCACTAATCGTATTGCGCTCAGCTAAAAACCAAAACGAACTGGCATTGTGGCACCACCATTCGGTGACTACACCGGCGGCATTATCATGAAAAAATACATGTTCGGCCCACTTTCGGGAATCTGTATTGACCGGATCTGGCATCGGGTGATATTCACCGCCGTAGGTAAATTCTGAGATATTGCGCGGGCCATTTAAAGGGCAGGTTAATAGTTTCATTGCTTTACCCTTCTCGTTAGTGACTAGCGGCGGTGGCGCCGGCTTCGTTAATTTGTTCAAAGCGATAGAAGCGCTCTAACTCAAATGGCTTGATCAAATCGGGCACCTTTTTGGTGGCGACTAATTCGGCCATGGTAACGCCGCAGATCGGTGTAGCTTTAAAGCCCCAGGTACCCCAGCCCGCATCGAGATAATAATTTTCTACCGGACTAAGGCCCATAATCGGACTGTAGTCTGGCGTCATATCTGTGGTGCCAGCCCATTGTCGCAGCAGTCTAGCCTGAGCTAAAAATGGGAATAGCTCCAGTGCAGCTGCACTTAGAGTTTCGCGTTGGTCCAGTGTCGCTCTGGTGTTATAGAGGGGGTAGGGGTCGGAACCGCCACCGATAACAAATTCTCCGCGAGAGGTTTGGTGCACATACACATGCACCTGAGGTGAGCTGACATGGGGCGTCAAAATTGGTTTGTAGGGCTGGGTCACCATGGCTTGTAAGGGGTAGCAGTGAATGGGTAGTGGAATCCCCGCCTTCTTAGCGACGACAGAGCTGGCACCGGCCACAGCCTGCACCACGGCACCACATTCAACACGACCGCGATTGGTTTTAACCGCAGTAACACGACCCTGAGTGATTTCGATATCTTCAACTTCGGTGAGCTGATGCAACTCTACGCCACGATCACAGGCACCTTTGGCATAGCCCCAGGCCACGGCATCGTGACGAGCGGTGGCACCGTCGGCGTGCCAGAGTCCACCCATAATAGGGAAGCGGCTGTCTTCAGACATATTGAGATTTGGCACGAGTTCGGCAATGGTCTGGCGGTCCATTAATTCTGAGCGCACGCCCAGATGCTGATTAACCTCTGCGCGCCAACGAAAGCTGCGAATGGCGGCATCGCTGTGGGCCAATGTTAGCTGGCCGCGATTTTCCATCATCACGTTGTAGTTAAATTCATTGCTCAGGTTGTTAAATAATTTAACCGACTCGCTGTAGAACTTAACCCCGGCTTCGGTGAGATAGTTGGAGCGAATAACCGCGGTGTTGCGGGCGGTATTACCGCCGCCTAGATAGGCCTTCTCGAGAATGGCGACATTTGTAATGCCATGGTATTTGGCTAGGTTGTAGGCAATGGCAGTACCATGGCCGCCGCCGCCAATAATAACCACGTCGTAGTGCTTTTTAAGCTCTGTGGCAGGGGTGAAATGATGTTTTGCCGGGTAATCATTACTGAGCCCGTACTTTAATAATCCAAACGGCATGGTGCTTTTCTTCCCCTGAACTTATTACATTGTTAATGGTTAGCCCGCGAGAAACACCACGGTCTTATTGCCAGAGAGAAATACTCGACGCTCTATGTGATATTTTACGGCCTTGGCCAGGGCCATACATTCGTTATCGCGGCCTACTCGCACCAGATGCTCAGGGCCGTGCCCATGATCAACACGGGTGAGTATCTGTTCAATAATTGGGCCTTCATCAAGATCAGAGGTGACGTAATGGGCCGTAGCACCAATCACTTTTACACCGCGGTTATAGGCTTGGTGGTAGGGCTTGGCGCCTTTAAATCCGGGTAAAAATGAATGGTGAATATTAATGCAACGACCGGACAGTTTCTCGGTCAGGTTATTGGATAGAATTTGCATATAGCGGGCCAGCACGACCAGCTCAGATTCTGTTTCTTCAATAATCTCCAGCAGACGATTTTCCTGCTGGGCTTTGGTGTCTTTGGTGACGGGTAGATGAATAAAGCGGATGCCTTCACGCTCAACCATCGGACGTAAATCCTGATGATTGGAAACCACTGCGGTGACCTCCATATTGAATTCACCTTTGCGACGGCGATACAGAAGATCGTCTAGGCAGTGATCATATTTAGACACTAATAGCAGCGTTTTAACTGATTTCTCTGGATTGTGAAAATTCCAAGACATATCAAATTTAGCTGAGACTTCGTTAAAGGCGGCCGCCATTTCGTCAATCGAAGGCGATGCACCCTGACGGCGAAATACGGCACGCATAAAAAATTTGTCAGTGGATTCATCATCAAACTGTTCAAGGGCACATATATAACAGTCTCGATCTGCCAAAAAGCCCGTGACTGCCGCAACAACACCGCTGCCAGCGCGGCAGGTTCCGGTAAAAATAAAATTGTCAGTGCTGTCGGTCTTATCAATCGTGGGGTTCATTATCTATTCTCTGGGGCGCTGGTTGAAGGAGACTGTATTCTAAGCCCCTCACCATAAAAACGTTAGGGGATTTGTAGTCTTTCCCTTGGTTGCAAATGATGGCGGTGCTTGGCTGAGCGGTCAATATAAAGCGACACCAATAAGTAAGACTAATAGACGACTTGCTATCTGCTAATGAGTGAAAAGGGGCACTCCCTAAGGGCTTGGGCTGAGTAACTTTTGGCGCTATTATTGCAAAACATCCTTGATTACAGACGCTAAACCTTGCACTCTTTACGCCATGACTAAAAATAGAACTTCTCTACTGATTACACTGCTATTGGGCCTTGGCCTATCTGGCTGTTCCACCTACGAACCCAAACAAACCAATGATGTCTGCCGTATTTTTTGGGGCGAGACAGACTGGTATAAAGATGCGCGTAAATCGAGCAAACGTTGGGGTACGCCGATTGGTGTAATGATGGCCATTATCAATCAGGAGTCTACTTTTCGCGCAAAGGTGAGGCCCGATCGTCCAACCTTCCTATTTATACCCTTGCCCCGTAGATCCTCTGCTTATGGTTATGCGCAGGCGCAGGATCCAGCTTGGAATGACTACCGCAAAGATACGGGTCACTGGAGCCATGATCGTGACAAGTTTAGTGATGCGATTAATTTTGTCGGCTGGTATACCAATGTCACCCATCGTCGTCTTGGGGTTTCTAAATGGGATGCCTATAAACAATATTTAGCTTATCACGAAGGCTGGGGCGGTTATTCCCGCGGGTCTTTTAATAAAAAGCCGAATCTTATTAAGGTCGCGGCGAAGGTCAAGCGCAAGGCGGCCACCTATGGTGCTCAGCTTAAAAAGTGTAGTGGTGCTCTGGACAGATCTGTAAAAGGTTGGTTCTAGGGCTGCAAGGATTCTTGCTGACTCCTTGCATGGATCGGAGAAGCCCTTAGCCACGTAACATAACAATAATAAAAAATTGCGAGTCTGTAATGTCTAAAAATCATGTTGATGTGGTTATCGTTGGTGCCGGTCTTTCAGGAATAGGGGCGGCCTGTCATCTGGAACAGCACTGTCCCAATAAAACCTACAGTATTCTCGAAAGCCGAGAGGCAATGGGTGGTACCTGGGATCTATTCCGTTATCCGGGAGTGCGCTCAGATTCGGACATGCATACATTGGGTTATAGTTTTAAGCCCTGGAAACATGAGAAAGCCATTGCCGATGGCCCTGCGATTCTTGACTATATTCATGAGACCGCCAAAGAACATGATATCGAGCAGCATATACGCTACAACCAGCGTGTGACTAAAATAGAATGGGATACAGCTTCTTCACGCTGGACATTAACCATTGATGAAGGCAGCAAGCGCGGCAAGAAAATAACCTGCAGCTTTATTTATAGCTGCACCGGTTACTATCGTTACGATAAGGGCTACACCCCAGATTTCCCTGGGAGCGATCAGTTTAAAGGGCAGATTATTCACCCCCAGCAATGGCCTGAAGATCTGGATTATGCCGGTAAGAAAGTGGTGGTGATTGGCAGTGGAGCAACGGCAATTACATTGGTGCCCTCCATGGCCAAAACTGCAGCCCATGTGACCATGCTGCAGCGTTCCCCTACCTATGTAGTGTCTCGCCCTGCAGAGGATGCCTTTGCCCAGCGGTTGGCCAAGTATCTTCCCGCCAAAATGGCCTATCTAATAACAAGATGGAAAAACGTTTCCCAGCAGGCCCTGCTGTACCAGTTGAGCCGCCGACGCCCCGAAAAAGTAAAGGCTATGTTGCGCAAATTGACCCGGTTATCTCTGGGCGAGAATTACGATATCGATACTCACTTCACCCCTAAATATAACCCCTGGGATCAGCGCCTCTGTCTGGTACCCGATGGCGATCTATTCCGTTCACTGCGTAAAGGGACGTCTACGGTTGTTACAGACCATATTAAAACCTTTACTAAAACTGGCATTAAGTTGGAATCCGGAACCCTGCTCAAGGCAGACATTGTGGTCACGGCCACAGGTCTTGAATTGTTGGCGATGGGTGGTATGAAAATTGTGGTGGACGGTAAAACGATTAATTTGCCGGATACATTGGGATACAAAGGCATGATGCTCAGCGATGTGCCCAACTTTGTTCTCGCCGCTGGTTACACCAATGCGTCTTGGACATTAAAATGTGATCTCACTAGTGAATATGTCTGCCGGCTGTTGAAGCATATGGAACGCAACAATCTGGATTATGCGGTGGCACGAAACCATAACCCTGACCTAGAGCGGGTTGCATTTTTGGATCTGGCCTCTGGCTATGTTGATCGTTCAATTGATCAGTTCCCGAAGCAGGGTACTGTCGCTCCCTGGCGTTTGCAGCAAAATTACTTGCTGGATATTTTGAATCTACGCTTTGCTTCTATGAAAGGTGAGGCAATGGAATATGGTCGCGCGGTGGCAGCTAAAGAAGCTTCTTCAAAGGCAGCGTAGAGAACTTCCTTCGCTGCTTTAATAAGAGCACTGACAAAAGAGCGCTGTCACAAGAGCAGTGACAAAAGGCCTGGTTCAAACAGGCCCTTAGTAACGGAGCAGACTAGGGCCTGAGCTGATAAACCCGCTTGCCGGCCATCCAGGTTTCTAGTACCTGAGTCTGCCATAGGGCTTCTTGGTCAACCTCAAATATATCCTGATCTAGCAGAATAAAATCTGCCCACTTACCTGGAGTTAAGCCGCCCAGAATATCTTCCTGGTGGGCAGCCCATGCAGCATCAATAGTGAAGCTGCGCATCACTTCTTCCAATGTCATGGCCTCTTCAGAAATCCAGCCGCCCTCGGGCATGTTGTCGTGATTCTGTCTAGTTACTCCAGCGTGAATACCATGGAAGGGGTTCGCCAGTTCGATAGGGTAATCTGAACCAGACACCACGCGGCTACCCTGATCGAGAAATGTACGCCAGGCATAGGCGCCTTTCAAACGCTCATCGCCAATTCTATCTGCGGCCATATTCATATCGCTGGTGGCATGGGTAGGCTGCATTGACGGAATAACATCTAGAGACTTAAAGCGTGGAATATCACTTAGGGTGACAATCTGAGAATGTTCAATGCGATGGCGCAGATGACGGCCACCAACAGTGGCGTAGGCATGCTCGACTTCATCTAAGCCAATGCGGTTGCCTTTGTCACCAATTGCATGAATGGCCACCTGGAAATCTGCGGTAATGGCTTTATTAAACAGATGACGCAGTTGCTCGCGGCTGGTGAGCAGAAGGCCAGTGTGACCGGGCCGGTCAGAGTAGGGTTCTATCATGGCTGCGCCGCGGCTGCCGAGCGCACCGTCGGTATAAACCTTAATACTTCGTACAGAGTAATAGTCGTCTCCGTCAATAGTCTTGCCAGCGGCCAAGGACTGCTCTATGTCGGCATTGGTGGACGACAGCATGCCGTAGATACGTACCTTCATATCGCCCTTGTCGGCTATCTGGCGGTAGAGTTTGTGTTCAGTGGAGCTCACACCAGCATCATGGGTAGAGGTGATGCCGAGACTTAATAGATGTTGGCCAACCGTATCCAGAGCCAGCGTAATCTCTTCATTATTGGGTGTAGGAATAATACTCATGACAAGATTCATGGCATTGTCGACCAGTATTCCAGTTGGCTGGCCAGCTTCGTCGCGGATGATTTCGCCGCCTGGGGGGGAGACTGTGTCTTTAGTAATACCGGCTAGGGCTAGGGTTTGGCTATTTGCCCAGCCAGCATGCCCATCAATGCGCTCTAGCCACACAGGACGATCACTTATCTCCGCATCCAGAATGGCCGCAGTGGGATACTGTTTATCTGACCATAAGACCTGATTCCAGCCACGACCCTGAATCCATGTTAGGGCGGGTTTTTGTGCGGCATAGTCAGCAACTATCTGAGCCGATTTTTGTGCAGATTCAATACCGCGAATATCCACGCTGAGTAGGGTATAACCCAGTGTTGATACATGACCATGGGCATCGGTAATACCAGGAATTAATGTTTTGCCCTGGCCATCTACGGTCTCTGCATCTGGGTAACTAAGGCTGAGCTGCCCATCACCTGTGGCCAATACTCTGCCATCTTCTATTACCAGTGTTTCGAACTGCTGCAGTTGACGATCATTATTAAAGGTATAGCCATTAATATTTTCGATGACTAGCGCGGTGCTGTCCGATTGCTTGGAACAGCCTGTTATAGCTGTAATTAGTAAGGTGCAGGCGACTAACCCGTTGAATTTCCCCATGACAGTTCTCTCTCTTTATATTTGTCGACTGACTTTTATTATTGTTTTACAGCAAATTTGTGGACGTTAGTTTGTCCCATTTACTGACGTGGCGCGAGACTTTCTTTGTGAGGCCCACCGGAAGGGAGTGGATTTTCCCGTTGACTAATCAGTAAAAACTGTTAAATTAGCCAGCTTCTGTACCTATCCGTACAGTTTTTTGGACAAAGTACCAGTTCGGCGTTATCCGTGCTGCTGGTCATCACAAGAGAAGGCGCTATTATCCACAGTGCCAGCTACAGTCAACAAAGCACTTATCGGTGTGACTGGAACTAGCCGCAATCGCGGCGTCGCTTCTGATGTAACAGCAAATTGCCACTGCGAAAAGTCCTGAATGTTATTCAATGAGGACAGACTGTGGAACTATTATCCGGCGGAGACATTGTTATCCGCGCTTTAAAAGATGCAGGCGTTAAGAACGTTTGGGGCTACCCCGGCGGTGCTGCGCTGCATATCTATGACGCCCTGTATCGACAGGAAGACGTCTATCACCTTTTAGTTCGCCATGAGCAAGCTGCGGTTCATGCTGCTGATGGTTTTTCTCGCGCCACTGGCGAAGTGGGCACTGCGTTAGTGACCTCTGGTCCCGGCGCCACCAATGCGATCACAGGTATTGCGACAGCCTATATGGATTCTATTCCTCTGGTGGTTATCTCTGGACAGGTTCCATTGACCAAAATTGGTCAGGATGCCTTTCAGGAAACAGATATGGTGGGTGTTTCTCGTCCCATCGTTAAGCACAGTTTTTTGGTCACTCGCGCTGAAGATATTGCCGAGACCATTGCTAAAGCTTATTACATTGCGTCGACAGGTCGTCCCGGCCCGGTTGTGGTTGATATCCCCAAAGACGTTACTGATCCGAGCCGTAAGGTGCCTTATATTTACCCCAGCGAAGTTAAGATGCGCTCTTATCAGCCTACTGACAAGGGCCATCGCGGGCAGATTAAACGTGCGGTTAAAACGCTTATTGGCGCCAAGCGTCCGATTATTTATGCCGGTGGTGGTGTAGTTATCGACAATGCCTCAGAGCAGTTGATTGCCCTGGCAAAGGCGTTGAATTATCCGGTGACCAATACGTTGATGGGTCTGGGTTGTTACCCAGGCACTGATCCGCAGTATCTCGGTATGCTGGGTATGCACGGTACCTTCGAAGCCAACTCGGCTATGCACCATGCGGATGTTATTTTTGCCATAGGCGCGCGCTTCGATGATCGGGTAACTAACGATCTGGATAAGTTCTGCCCTAATGCCACTATTATTCATGTGGATGTGGACCCAACGTCTGTATCGAAAAATATCGAAGCACATATTCCGATTGTTGGTACCTGTACCTCGGTACTTGAGGAAATGCTTGCGATCAATAAAGACTTGGATATCAAGCCAGACGCAGATGCGATTGCCGAATGGTGGACGCAGCTTGATCAATGGCGTGCGGACAAAGGTATCTATACTGCTTCGCGCTATGAAGAGAGCTCCGGTAGCTGCATCAAGCCGCAAGATGTTATCAAAATGCTGTACAAGGTAACCAACGGCGAGGCCATTGTGACCTCAGACGTGGGCCAGCATCAGATGTTTGCTGCCCAGTACTATTTATTCGATAAGCCGCGCACCTGGATTAACTCTGGGGGCCTAGGCACCATGGGTTTCGGTCTGCCTGCAGCCATGGGTTGCCAATTGGCATTTCCCGATAAAGACGTTGCCTGTGTGACAGGTGAAGGCAGTATCCAGATGAATATTCAGGAACTGTCCACCTGTAGCCAGCACAAGTTGCCAGTAAAGATTATCAATCTTAATAATGCGGCACTGGGCATGGTTCGTCAGTGGCAGGATATGAATTACAGCAGCCGCTACTCCGAGAGCGTTTATGAAGACTCATTGCCAGATTTTGTAAAGCTGGTAGAGGCCTATGGCCATGTGGGAATGAAAATTACCCATATCGATGAGCTTGAAACGAAGATGCGTGAATGCTTTGCCATGAAAGATCGTGTGGTATTTATGGATATTGATGTTGATCGTTCTGAACATGTTTATCCTATGCAGCGACCTGGTGGCTCCATGAATGATCTGTGGCTGAACAAGACGGAGAGCACCTAATGAAACGGATAATCTCTATTCTGTTAGAAAACGAATCTGGTGCGCTTTCAAGAGTGGTCGGTCTATTTGCCCAGCGAGGGTATAATATCGACACCTTAACGGTTGCGCCCACTGATGATGACACCCTGTCGCGTTTAACGCTGACTACTCAGGGTGATGATCATATGGCCGAGCAAATCGTCAAGCAGCTGCACAAGCTGATTGATACAATTAAGGTGGTTGATTTAACCGTAGGCCCGCACATTGAGCGCGAGCTGATGCTGGTTAAAATCAAAGCTACAGATAACGGTGTTCGCACAGAATTAAAAAGCTGTGTGGAGATCTTTCGGGGTCACATTATTGACGTGACGCCAGCGACCTATACCGTGCAGCTTGCTGGTGACAGCGATAAGCTAGACGCCTTTATCGAGGCAGTTCGGGAAATGGGTATTATGGAAGTGGTGAGAAGCGGTGTATCTGGCATCTCCCGCGGCGATAAATTTTTACGTGTATAAAGGGCTTATAAATACAGGCTTATACATACTGACTTAACAATACTGACTTTTAATATTAGGTGAAATCAATGCAAGTTTATTACGACAAAGACTGTGACCTCTCCATCATCAAGGGCATGAAAGTTGCCATCATTGGTTATGGATCTCAGGGCCACGCCCACGCCAACAATCTTAAAGATTCTGGTGTTGATGTAACTGTTGGTCTGCGCGCTGGATCTAGTTCAGTAGCTAAAGCCGAAGCGTCTGGCCTTAAGGTAGATAACGTACCTGCTGCTGTTGCCTCTGCTGACCTAGTTATGATCTTGACCCCTGACGAGTTTCAGTCGCAGCTCTATCGCGATGAGATTGAGCCAAACATCAAGCAGGGCGCCACTCTGGCCTTTGCCCACGGTTTTGCTATTCATTACAACCAGGTAGTGCCTCGCGCTGACCTCGATGTAATTATGATCGCGCCAAAAGCACCTGGCCACACAGTACGTAACGAATTTGTTAATGGCGGCGGCATTCCTGATTTGGTGGCTATACACCAAGACGCGACTGGTAAGGCTAAGCAAGTAGCTTTCTCTTACGCCTCAGGCGTGGGCGGCGGTCGTACAGGTATTATCGAAACTACCTTTAAAGACGAAACTGAAACCGATCTGTTCGGCGAACAGGCCGTACTTTGCGGTGGTGCAGTTGAGCTAGTTAAGGCTGGTTTTGAGACATTGACCGAAGCGGGTTACGCGCCGGAAATGGCTTACTTTGAATGCTTGCACGAACTTAAGTTGATTGTTGACCTGATGTATCAGGGCGGCATTGCCAACATGAACTACTCGATCTCAAACAATGCTGAGTACGGTGAGTATGTGACTGGCCCAGAAATCATCAATGCTGAATCACGTCTGGCCATGAAGAATGCGCTTAAGCGTATTCAAAACGGCGAGTACGCGAAGATGTTTATCACTGAAGGTGCTATGAATTATCCTTCTATGACAGCTTATCGCCGTAACAACGCAGCACACCCCATCGAAAAAGTGGGCGCAGAATTGCGTGGTATGATGCCGTGGATTACTAAGAATGCACTGGTTGATAAAGATAAGAACTAGTAACTACTGCTAGTGACAATATCTAAAACGGCTCGCTCTTTAGTGGGCCGTTTTACTGTCTGTCACGTAGAAAAATGCAACTATAAACATAATAAAATGAGTAGCCGATGAGCACAGAAAATAGCATGACCAGAGTAGTTGCCTTAGATGGCGGCATCAATTTTCGCGATATTGGCGGCTACATTAATAATCAGGGTCGCACGGTTAAATGGCGCAAGATTATGCGCTGCGGACATCTGGCCAACCTTAGTGAAACTGATCTCGACAGCCTGGAACAGATTGGCGTTAGCAAAATTCACGATTTTCGTCGCAAAGAAGAGCAGGAGCAGTCACCGAGCTGTGCCATCCGCGCTGAATTTATCGACGACTATCAAATCTCGATTGGCGATATCTCGCGGTTTTGGGAGTTTCTATTTGGCGGCGAACTGACCGCTGACTCATCACATACCCTAGTGGTTAATTCCTATCGCTCGTGCATCGAAGTGGTGATTCCAGCCTTTAGTCGTTTTATGCGCCATATTGTCGATAACGCAGACAATTCATCGGTATTCCATTGTTCCGCGGGCAAAGATCGCACCGGTATGGCGGCGGCATTGATTCTGTCTGCGCTGGATGTGCCCCGTGAGACTATCATCGAAGACTATATGCTGACCCTCGAGCATTATGATTCAGACCGCCTGATTGCGATTGTTGAGGGACATCTACGTGATGCCAAGGTCGAGAGCTGGGATCGAGAGTGGCTCGTTCCGTATTGCTCAGTGCATGCCGATAATATTGTTGCCTTTCTTGAAGCAATTGATGAAAACTACGGCGATGTTAAAAATTACCTGATAACCGCCCTAGGATTATCCCAGGCGGATCTGGATAAAATGCAGAGCTGCTATTTAGAAGGTTAAAAGTCTATAATGCTCGCAGAATTTACGCCTATGGATAGAAGAGTAATAGCATGACTAAAAAAGTAGAGAAAGAAGATAAAGTGGTTAATCTCAAACCGGCAGCAGGGGACATGTCTGCCCGCCGCAAAGGTATCTACTTATTGCCTAACCTGCTCACTACTGGCGCATTATTTTGTGGTTTTTATGCGGTGCTCTCTGGCTTTAGTGGCGAGTATGAATGGGCCGCTATGGCTATTTTTGCCGCTATGATCTTTGATGGCCTCGATGGTCGCGTCGCGCGCATGACCAATACTCAAAGTGACTTTGGCGTTCAGTACGACAGCCTGTCCGACATGGTGTCTTTCGGTGTGGCCCCTGCGGTGGTTGCCTACGGCTGGGGACTAACCAGTCTGGGTAAGTTGGGTTTAGCCGCTGCCTTTGTCTATGCCTCCTGCGCGGCACTGCGTCTGGCTCGATTTAATGTTCAGGCCGAACTTTCAGACAATAAGAACTTTACCGGGTTACCCAGTCCAGCTGCTGCAGCCATTGTTGCCGGCCTAGTATGGTCCACCTACCAAATGGAAAGCTCAACAACCGCAGCTATTATTGGCGCTGTCATTACTGCAGTTGCTGGTTTATTGATGGTTTCCAACTTTAAGTACCCCAGCTTTAAAGAAGTGGATTTGCGCGGCAAGGTACCATTTATGGTTATCCTTTCTGTGGTGATGGGCTTTGTGGTTATTACCATTGATCCGCCACGTATTTTGTTCACTCTGGCGATAGTATTTGGTTTTTCTGCCCCACTAATCTGGGCATGGAAAAAGTTGACCTCTTTAGTAGCCAATAAAGCGAAGTAAGTTAGCCTTGGCATCAGTGCCAAAAACTGGTTGAATAGACCCATGAGTAATCCAACAGAAAAATGTGTAGCGATCATCAGTCTTGCGACTGCTGTTTCTGCACGTGGATTACTTCTTCTCCTGCCCTGAGGGGCATCTATCGTTATACCTCATCCAAAATTTCGTTTATTGCATCATTTGCAATAAAATTCTAGCCCCACAGGGGGTGAATCCGTTTTACAATGGAGCCATTAAAGTAAGCGCTTAAAAAGCCATGGCTCCAATCAGGAAGAGAAAACAACATGAAGAGCACAGAGCAGTCTAAAGAGAAATTAGTCATTTTTGATACCACCTTGCGCGATGGCGAGCAGAGCCCCGGCGCATCCATGACCAAAGATGAAAAAGTGCGTATTGCCAAAGCCCTTGAGAAGATGGGTGTCGATGTTATTGAAGCGGGCTTCGCTATCTCCAGTCAGGGAGACTTTGAAGCAGTTAAGGCCATTGCCAACACCGTCACTGAGAGCCGTATTTGCAGCCTGTCGAGAGCGATTAGCGGTGATATTGAACGTGCTGCAGAGGCCCTTAAAGGCGCCAATGCTGGCCGTATTCATACCTTTATAGCCACATCGCCCATTCATATGAAACATAAACTTCAGATGGAGCCAGACCAGGTTCTTGAGCAGGCAGTGGGCGCGGTAAAAATTGCCCGCGGTCTGATTGATGATGTTGAGTTTTCACTGGAAGATGCCAGCCGCACCGAATTTGAGTTTATGTGCCGTATCACCGAAGCGGTGATTAATGCCGGCGCGCGCACCATTAACCTGCCTGATACCGTGGGCTATTCCGACCCCGGTGAATATGGCGACATGATTAGTCGCCTGTTAAATACAGTGCCTAACGCCGATAAGGCGATTTTTTCCGTCCATTGTCACAATGACTTGGGTTTGGCCGTGGCCAATAGCCTCAGTGCGGTGCAAGCCGGTGCAAGGCAGGTTGAATGCACTATCAATGGTCTGGGCGAGCGGGCCGGTAACGCCTCTCTTGAAGAAATAGTGATGGCTATTCGTACGCGCAGAGACCTATTCCCCGTTGAGACTGGCATAGATACCGTGCACATAGTGCCAACCTCTCGTCTGGTCTCCAGTATTACTGGCTTCCCTGTGCAGCCCAATAAAGCCATTGTGGGTGCCAATGCCTTTGCTCATGAGTCCGGTATTCATCAGGATGGTATTTTAAAATTCCGAGAGACCTACGAAATCATGAGGGCCGAGGATGTCGGCTGGAGCACTAATAAGTTGACCCTGGGTAAGCTGTCAGGCCGTGCCGCATTTGCCGCGCGTCTTGAAGAACTGGGTATTAGCTTTGACGGCAAAGAAGAGTTCAATAAAGCCTTTGTGCGCTTTAAAGAGTTGGCCGATAAGAAGCGCGAAATCTTTGATGAAGATTTACAGGCGCTGGTGTCTGACGTGCAGATGGGCACCGAAGATGACCCATTAACGGTTATTGATCTTGAGGTGCTGTCTAAATCAGGTCAGTTACCTCAGGCCAAAATTGGCGTGCGCTACCAAGACAAAGAGCATCGCTCTGAAGCTACTGGCGACGGTGCCGTCGATGCTATTTTCAATGCTATCGAAAAGCTGGTTAATAGCGAGACCAATCTGCAGCTGTACTCCGTTAATGCCGTCACTCAGGGAACCGATTCCCAGGGTGAGGTCACTGTGCGTTTGGAGAAAGATGGTCGCATTATCAATGGTCTGGGAGCAGACACGGATATATTGCTGGCTAGTGCCAAGGCCTATTTGAATGCCCTGACATTGATGCGTAACCCCGGTCGTCTGCATCCACAACTTGGCGGTGTCTAGTGGCCAATGCGCTGCATAATCAATACTTGCAAACTCTGGGTGTCGTTCAATACGTGCCCAGAGACTTGCCATTGGTATCGATTGTTGCGCAGACAGTCGTAGCGACTGAAGCTGCCAGCTCGGCTGACAGTCTGATTGATTTTGATGCAGCGCCAGACACAATAAGCGCCTCAGCAAACACCCCAACAAGCACTTCAGTAAATAGTCAGGTTAGTAGCACGCCAGAAAGTCTCGAAGCCATGACTAAAAGTATGGCAGAGCTCAGCAACCTCAATCTCGACAATAAGGTTAAGCCTGGAATCAAGGCCGCTGAACCAAAGCAAGAGCCTGAAGCACCGAGCAGTATTGCGGTTAAATTTGCACTGTGGCAACCCACGGACGACTTGCTGATATGTAGCTCAGTAGAGGGCTCTTTGCCGGATCCAGAGCAGATTTTACTGCTGGGCAATATTCTACTGGCGATGGGGCAGGGCGCAGGCCAATTACCGCAAATGGACATTGTTGAATGGCCTCCCTATCCCAATGCCCGTGGCGATAGCGATGAAGTGCGTGAATTTTTAGCCACCTTAATTAAGGCGCGCATCGACAGTAAATCTGCCAAGACATTGTTACTCATGGGTGATGCAGCTGCAGAATGGCTACTGACCAGTGATGAAAAAGCCGCCACCGCGAATGGTCAGGTGAGCATCTTTGGGCAGATCACGGCCCTGCTAGTGCCCTCTCTCAGAGAGATGATCGAACAGCCTTCGAGCAAGCGCAAAACCTGGCAGACTATCCGCTTCCTGTCGCCTCAGCGGCATGTGCATAAAGCGCAGCCTTGAGGCTCCAATGTTGAGCACTTCAGTCTTGAACTCCTCAAATAAAGAGCAACATTCTATTCGCGCTATGCAGATCGCCGATCTGGAACCGGTAGTTGCGATAGAGCAGCTCATTTCCCAGTCTCCTTGGAGCCTAAAACAGTTTGAGCAGAGCCTGAACGATTCAAAGGTATTGGTTAGTGCAGATAAAATTATTGGTTTTGTAGTGATTGCCTCAGTCATTGATGAGGCAGAAATACATAATCTGGCAGTTCACCCAGATCATCAGGGGTTAGGGTTGGGATCTCTGCTATTAGACGATGCACTCGCTCAGTTACCCAGAGCTATCCGTCTATTGCACCTCGAGGTTAGGGCGTCTAACTTCCCAGCGATTCGCTTATATCTGCAGAGAGATTTTGTGCAGGTGGGGGAGCGCAGAGACTATTATAAGACTGAACATGGCCGTGAGGATGCGCTGTTAATGTCCAAGCAGGTTGGTATTGGTAAAGATTAAAATTTGTTACCCTTAGGTAACTACACTTAAAGAGAGGCGGTTAATGGATATTCAAATGCTGTATTGGCACTGGTTAGTGCTGGGGATTTTGCTGATTATCGGTGAGATTTTTATTCCCAGTTTCACCATTCTTTGGTTTGGTCTAGGTGCCCTAGTAGTGGCTGTTGCGGCGCTGCTGGTCGATATGCCCTTTAGTATGCAGGTATTGCTGTGGACCCTTTCATCCGTGGCGTTTACGGTACTCTGGTTCAAGGCTGTAAAACCCAGAATGACCAGTAGTAACATCACCGCTGAAGCCCATGATTCGGCCATCGGAGAGTCGGGGCAGGTGATTAAAGAGCCCACAGACACCACCCATGGCAAGCTGCGTTTTACCACGCCAGTATTGGATCGAGATGAGTGGGAATTTACCTGTGACAGCGAAGTTGCCCTTGGCGATCGTCTGTATATTAAGGAGATTTCCGGTGACCTCCTTATGGTCCAAAAGTAGCGGTCCAAAAGTAATGGCCCAAAAGATTAATTAATGTTTTTTAAGGAGCAAGTTTGATGGAAGGTCTTATAGTTACATCGTTAGTATTTTTATTAGTCATCGTTACCCTATTAAAAGGTATTCGATTGGTGCCCCAGGGATCAAAGTGGGTCGTTCAACGTCTGGGTAAGTATCACAAATCATTGCAACCCGGACTAAACCTGATTATTCCTTATATCGATGACGTGGCGTTTAAAGCAACGACCAAAGATATAGTGCTGGATATTCCTTCGCAGGAAGTAATTACCCTGGATAACGTGGTCATTATTGCCAATGCAGTCGCCTACATTAATATTATTTCCCCAGAGAAAGCGGTCTATGGTGTAGAAGACTATGAGTTAGCCATTCGTACTCTGGTGCAGACTTCATTGCGTTCGATCGTTGGTGAGATGGCTCTCGATGACGCCCTGTCTTCACGTGACCAGATAAAAGCCAAGCTTAAAGCCTCTATTTCAGAAGATATTGCCGACTGGGGTATCACCCTGAAGACGGTCGAAATTCAGGATATTAATCCATCCGGCACCATGCAGCAGGCAATGGAAGAGCAGGCCGCAGCAGAGCGTCAGCGTCGCGCCACAGTAACCCGCGCCGACGGTGAAAAGACCGCCGCTATCCTTGAAGCGGATGGCCGACTGGAAGCCTCACGTCGCGATGCAGAGGCCCAGGTGGTGTTGGCCGAAGCAACTAAATCAGCCCTGACCAAAGTGAACGAGGCTATTCAAGACAAAGAGTTGCCAGCTATGTATTTGCTGGGTGAGAAATACATTGATGCGATGAAGAGCATGTCCAAGTCTTCTAACGCTAAGTTGATTGTTCTACCCGCAGACATCCCTGCGGCAGTGCGCGGAATAATGAATAATACAAAATAAGTTTTACCCAGATTGTTATCTTTTGCTGTAACGGCGTTTAAAATTTTATCGACCGGTCATTTACTTGAGGTAAATTTCCTTTGCGACAGTTTTAGGCGCCTCTGCAGAATTTCCTTATTCTTGAGCCATTTACAATAGCCGCACTGAAGTCATCAGACTTCTATCATTGGAGCACAAATGAGGGCTTGGATAAAAAAATCTATAGAAACTATTAATGCTGATCATCAACGATCGGCTGATACGCACCTGATTAAGTTTGATTTACCCTGTTTTGATAATATTGGTCTGTACTTAAAGGACGAAAGTACACACCCAACAGGTAGCTTAAAGCATCGCTTAGCCCGCTCATTATTTTTGTACGCTCTGTGCAACGGAAAAATAAAGCCTGATACCACGGTGGTAGAGGCTTCGTCAGGGAGTACCGCAGTGTCTGAGGCCTACTTTGCGCGGTTGATTGGCGTTCCCTTTGTGGCCGTTATGCCTCGTTCCACCTCGCCACAAAAAATCGCCCAAATTGAGCGTTTTGGTGGGCACTGTCATTATGTGGACAATGCAACAGAAATGCATGCTGCAGCAACTAAGTTAGCGGACAGTAATAATGGCCATTTTATGGACCAGTTTACTTATGCTGAGCGAGCGACAGACTGGCGTGGCAATAATAATATTGCCGAAAGTATGTTTAGACAGATGGCTAATGAAGTACACCCAATACCCTATGCTATGGTGATGAGCGCAGGAACAGGTGGCACCTCAGCGACCATAGGGCGATATATTCGATACCTGGGGTATGACACCAAACTGGTGGTGGTTGACCCTGAAAACTCAGCCTTTTACCCCAGTTATATGGCGCAGGATGCTAATGTGGTTACCGGAATAAGTAGCCGAATTGAAGGTATTGGTAGGCCGCAAGTTGAGGCCTCTTTTATGCCCGATGTGATTGACGAAATGATACAGGTTCCTGACCCTGCGAGTATCGCTACCATGCGATGGTTTGAAAAAATGACCGGTCGGAAAGTGGGGCCGTCAACTGGCACTAATCTTTGGGGTGCATTGCAGGTTGCACGAGAGATGCGTAGCCAAAACATATCAGGTTCTATTGTGACCCTGTTATGCGACAGTGGCGACAGATACTTACAGACCTATCACAACCCTGAGTGGGTCAAAGAGCATTTAGGTGACCCTCGGGGTTATATGGAAGAGCTTGAAACGATGGTCGGTAGCTGCTGACCTGCAGTAAACCAAAAATAATGCGCAATATCAGATGTTGTGTTCCTGCGATACTAGCCTGGCCTAGTTAGTCAACCAAACGTAAGGGTTGGCGTTTTGTTTAAAGGATTAAATTGTCTACAAGGAAAATACCATGCTTAAATTATGGCTGTCAGCCACGGTTGTCGTACTTCTCTCTGGTTGTTCCAATGGCTACCGTTATGGTGCGCCAGAGCAGGTAGTTATCGATACCCTCGGTGTCGATCCCTATGAATATCAGGTCGATCTGGCCGACTGTGAAGAATATGCCCACCAAATTAGTGTTGGCGAACGCACTGCTGAAGGTGCCGTAGAAGGAGCCGTGGTAGGCGGTGTGCTGGGTGCCGTGTTGGGCAATAGCGGTACGGCAAAACGCAGCGCAGGGGCTGGTGCAGTGTTAGGTGGCGTCAAAGGTAACAAACATGCTCGCCATGAGCAGGACCGTATTGTTAAGCGCTGTCTTATCGGGCGCGGCTATAAGGTTTTAAACTAGCCCGAAAATTAACTGAGTCTGATCAATCCGCCGAAGATTTCGCTCATTGGGAATGGGCCTAGGAATCCAGGGCGGTGTACTTTAATCGCACTCATCAAACACCAAAATTCTAAGGTTGATATCTCCAGAGCTTTAGGATGAATTTACAAACAGGGTAGGGTTTTCTGCCGTTTAGGAGTCTTATTGTTTCTCTCAGGTTATATGATAAATGACAGGAACATATGAAAACTCTATTTTATGCGTTGATTTTAAGTTGGATACTCCCCATTTCACTAGGAAATGCTTCTGAACAAGATCGTACGGCATTCTTCTTACCAGAGATTGATGCTTTTTCTCAGTGGGATAAAGAGAATAGTTTCCCGAAGAGAGCTGTACTTTTTGTGGGCAGTTCGAGCATCAATTACTGGCCGTCAGCGGAAGCCTTTCCCGAGGTACCCATTATAAACCGCGGGTTTGGGGGCTCTATTTCCACCGATATACTATATTTCTATGACCGTGTTATTGCAAAATATCGACCCCGAACAGTTGTTATTTACGTGGGTGATAATGACATAGCTTTAGGGCTTACTGCGGAGAAAACAAGCGACACGCTAAAAATACTTATTCAAAAAATAGCCCATGACTTTCCCAAAACAAGGATTATCTATCTTCCTATAAAGCCTAGCCTGCTGCGTTGGGATATGTGGCCTGATATGAAGAAGGTCAATGAAAATATCGCTAATTATGCCAAAAAGAGCAAGCATGTTTTTTATATTGATAGTGCAACACCATTGCTTGGAGCCGATGGGATGCCTGACAAAAAGTATTTTGTTGACGATGGACTACACCTCAATGAGGCAGGTTATAGAATTTGGAATAAATTACTGGAACCCTATTTGAAATAAATAAATACCCATATCGGTCCATTTCGACCAAAAGTATGAGTGGTCACTGCCAATTCATATAGGATATTACATTTACTAGGAAAGACTAGACTTACTGCATTTCTCTAATTATTACTATTCAGTAATAGTTGTGGTCACTCTGTCTCTATTAGGTGGATGTAATTGTATTAGCTGCACCATGTTAGCCACATTGATGATTACTGCTCGCCATGAGCAGGACCGCATTGTTAAGCGCTGTCTTATCGGGCGCGGCTATAAGGTTTTAAACTAGCCCGAAAATAATTCCAACCGGCAGACTATGTTCATAGGTTATGGATTGACAATGTTGTCACTTCCGTTATATGGTGCGATATCGTACTAAATAATAGGAATGGATAGCATGCAAATACAACGTCGAAGAATGATCGCCCTAATGGGTGGTGGAGTAATCCTGGCTGCTGGCGCAGGCGCCTTTGTAACCACCCGCACGCCCAATAAAGCCTTGGCCCCCTGGGATCTGGCTGGTGGTTATACTGAGCCGAGAAAGCGCGCTCTGTCCTATGCAATTCTTGCCCCCAATCCTCATAATCGACAGCCCTGGTTAGTCGACCTATCCCAGCAGGATCGTATTGTTCTGCATGTGGATACGGACAAAATGCTTCCCCATACGGACCCCTACAACCGTCAAATTACTGTTGGCTTGGGCGGCTTTTTAGAACTGCTGAGAATGGCCGCGGCAGAGGATGGCTATGAAACCAGCGTTGAGAGTTTCCCCGAGGGTGTTAACCCAGAGAAACTGGACGCGCGACCTATCGCTATTATTTCTTTTAAGCAAAATTCTCAGATTGAAAAAGACCCCCTGTTTACCCAGGTACTAGAGCGCCGCTCATTAAAGGAGCCTTATGATATGAGCAGGCTGGTGCCACAGAGTGCTATGGCGCGATTAGGCGAGTTAGAGCAGGCGGGTGTTGCTATGGCTTCAACCAATGAGCCGCAGCTGGTTGATAAGATACGAACATTGACTCACAACGGGCTGGCGGTAGAAATTGAAACCCCCAGAACCTATAAAGAGAGCGTTGACCTCTTTCGTATTGGTAAGGCAGAGATCAATGCCAACCCAGATGGGATTGATTTTAGTGGGGCGTTCTATGAAAGCTTGGCCTTTGCGGGATTATTTAATCGCGAAGTGGCGTTGGATACCAATTCAAGCTCCTACCTAGAGGGAATCAATTCACTGATGGCAAGCGCAGATACCGGCGTCGCCTATATCTGGCTAACCACTGATACCAACAGCAGGGTCGATCAACTCAATGCGGGCCGTGACTGGTTGCGAATTAATTTGGCCACTACTGAGCTGGGTATTGCCGTCCACCCTATGAGTCAATGTTTACAGGAATACTCAGAAATGGACGCGCATTTTCTCGTCATGCAGCAATTGTTACAGGTCGAGGGTAAAACTATTCAAATGCTGGGTAGAATGGGCTACGCTGCCCCAGTTCCCAGAAGTCCTAGATGGTCAATTAACGCAAAAATTATAAAGGCATAAACGTTTGCATAACTCGGGTAAAAAATCGTCAGTGCCACACAGCCTGTCATTATCATTTGAGTTGTTTAATGAAATTGGCATTGTGGCGCAGCTGGCTCGCTCGAAGCTGACAGACCAGTTACCTGAAGGCTTAATGAGCAGCCATTTCGGTGTTTTAAACCATCTGATACGCGTTGGTGATGGGCCCACGCCGATGAAATTAGCCAGCGCCTTTCAGGTGCCAAAAACGACGATGACGCATACTCTAAAGGGCTTAGTCGCGAACCAACTTATCAGCATAAAGCCATGTCCTGAAGATGGGCGTAGTAAGCGCGTGTGGATAACCGACGCGGGTCATCAGTTACGTCAACAGACCATTGCTATTATGGGGCCAGAGCTGGCTGACCTTCTCAGTAATATTCCCGATCAGCAGTTACAAATTATGATTGAGAACCTAACCTCTATTCGTCAGGAGCTGGATGCCAACCGCAGTCGCTAGATGGCAACGCGCTGGTCTTAGTTTTTTACCGGGCGTTTTTGAAGTTTTCTCTGCAATGTTCTGCGGTGCATACCCAGGCTTCGGGCGGTGGCCGAAATATTGCCATCATTTTCATTGAGCACCCGTTGAATATGCTCCCATTCCAATCGGTTTACTGAGGGGGGCGACTGTTCAAGAGCAACCTCACCGTCGGTGTTTTCAAAGGCGGCAATAATCTCATCCACGCTGGCTGGCTTACACAGATAATTAATCGCACCAAGTTTTATCGCTTCCACAGCGGTGGAAATACTCGAGTAGCCAGTGAGTATTACCACTTCAATATTGGGTTGAATATCTCTCAGTTGCTGCAGTATTGAGAGGCCAGATTCTTGCTCGAGCTTTAAATCTAAAACCACTCTATCAATCGTTTGATCACAGAGCTTAGAGGCTTGGGTACCATTACTGGCGGTTATTGCCTGGTCTCCACGACGCATAAGCATTCGCGCCAGTACCGCGCTAAATACAGCATCATCATCTACCAGTAAGTAATTCATTCCGAACGACTTCCCAGTGGTAAAAGGATATGGGTCAGGGTGCCTGGCTCTGAATTGGCCGCATTTTGCAGGCTCACTGAACCGCCAAATCGGGTTAATGTCGCCTGAGATAAAAATAGACCCAGGCCGAGGCCATCAGCTTTGTCGGTGACAAAGGCCTGCCCGAGCTGATCTGCCTTACCGAGATTCAGGCCGCTGCCATAGTCGCGAATTTCAATGCTGGCTTTATCTGCATCCCAACGCAATGTCACATCGACGGCTTCGCTGGCATCCGCCGCATTGTTGAGCAGATTAAGAATAGACTGGGCAATGGTAGGTTCAAATATAGCGGTTTTATTCATCAGGCTGTTAGGGCAGTCAACAATGTTGATATTGGCTTTTAGCCGCGGACGCATAAGCTGCCAGCGCTCGAACACCGCCGAAAAATAGGCATGCACAGATTGCGGTTCAAGCTGACTTGATTGAGATTGCTCTGCGGTGGTCAGCAACTGTTTTAACGTCGTTTTACATTGCTCTATCTGCTGATTAAGCAGGATGAGATCCTGGTTATCTGGTGCATCAGAAACCATGTCATCAACCAGTAACTTCATGGTATTAAGGGGCGTGCCTAGCTCATGGGCTGTGCCGGCGGCCAATGTGCCGACAGCGAGTAGTTGCTCATCCCGCAGCTGCGTTTCACGCTGTAGGGCAAGCGCTTCTTGCTGGGTTTTTAGGGCACTGGCCATTCGGCTGATAAAGTAAATAATAATGCCTGCACTAATGGCGAAGTTAGCCCACATACCTAAAATATGTAGACTACTACTGCTAGTAGACGCGCCATGGTGTTGGTTGGGAGCGATCGCATCAATGGGTATATAGTATTTCAGTAACAGGCTGTAAGCGGCTAGGGCAGCCACAGCCACCAAAATACTGTAATGCCTAGAGAGGGTAATGGCGGCCACACTGATGGGAATCAAATAGTAGGAAATAAACGGATTGGAGGCGCCGCCACTGAAGTACAGCAGCACCGAAAAAAATAGGATATCGGCGAGCAGATGAATAAAGAATTCATTGTCAGTAATGGGCACCGGCATACGACTGCGCTGCCAGGTTGCTGCGGTGACCGATGCGTACATAGCCAGCACTATCGCAATTGCATTAGCAGGGAGGCCGATGGGATTGAATGCGGTAAAGTAGACTAATGCGAGAATCTGGCCCAGCAGTGCGACACCGCGAATTAAACTGAGGCGGCTAAGATTTTCTCGGGCGGCGGAATAGGTCTGTGGAGGTCGGCTCTGTATCATCCGCAAATGGTATCAGAAATGCCCAACAGGCTGTGCGTCAAATTGTCGCAAGCGACGGCGTCTTGATAGTGGTGGTAGGGCCGCAAAGGGGTTACCATGGCGCCAAATTGGCTTACAGAGCACTACAGCATGCACCCACTATCTGATGACCTACAAGAAAACCTTGATCGACTCGTTGTTGAGAGCCTTGAAAATGGCTGTATCTGGGGCTTGAAAGATAACGATGATAACTGGGCGCTGGTTGGTTCGACGGACAATGACACCATTGATGTTATACCCTTTTGGTCGGCTCTAGAATTGGCTCAGGCACTGTGCACAGGCGACTGGGATGTTTACAAACCCGTGGCAATCGAGATGGAAGAGTTTCTTGATGACTGGCTGCCAGGTATGCATGCAGATGTGTTGATGGTTGGCATCAACTGGAATGTAGAGCTTGAAGGCCAAGAAATGGAACCCTTAGATGTACTGGAAGAATTTGAAGCCGAGCTGGATTAAATCCTTACTGCAAAAATAGTATAAAAAACCGTCATCTTTAAAAAGACCAAAGAATTAGAGTGAATAATGTTTTTAAAACCCTTCCATAGCAGTCATCAAAACACAGTCATTATCAGCGCAGAGCAGGGCAGTAGTTTTGCTAAATCCGTCAGTAATGATTTCAATCCCATTCACGATGTCGACAGCAAGCGCTTTTGCGTACCTGGAGACTTATTGTTTGCGTTAGTGTTGCAGCGTTATGGACTCAGTCAGGAAATGTCGTTTAATTTTTCTGGCATGGTCTCGGCAGATACAGAATTGCTGTTCCCTGAGTCTCCAGGTGAGAGTTTTGAAATTCTTGATAGTCGTGGAAAATGTTATTTGCAGGTGAGCCGCAGCGGCGAGTCGACCCATGATTTGGCAGTGATCGAGCAGCTAGTGCGCAACTATGTGTTTTTCTCTGGGCAGAATTTTCCCTATATTTTGCAGCCACTAATGGCCGAGCATAAGGTCATGATCAACCCCCAACGCCCCCTAGCTATCTACCATGCTATGTCACTGCACTTTGATACCCTGGAATTAACCCAGCCCGGTGTTGAACTTGCCGAGACCAGTCTAGACGTCAATGGTAAACGCGGTGATGGAGAGTTTAAGTTTCGCCTGATGAATGGCGACGACGTGGTTGGCTCTGGTGCTAAGAAAGTTATCCTTAGCGGCCTGCGAGAATACGAGCAGGACGCCATGGACAAAATGGTGGCCGATTATTTACTTTGGGCTTCTCAAGCCTAAAGGCTCCTTCATTAGCGAGCCAAAAGTTAGCGAGCCAAAATACCTTTTAAGAAAAATCCTGTGTGTGAGCCCTTAACCTTGGCTACATCTTCCGGGGTACCTACAGCAACAATCTGCCCGCCGCCAGAACCGCCTTCAGGTCCAAGATCCACAACCCAGTCTGCCGTCTTAATGACATCCAAATTATGCTCAATCACCACCACTGTGTTGCCATGGTCGCGGAGACGATGGAGTACGGCTAGCAGCTGCTCAATATCATGAAAGTGCAAACCGGTGGTCGGCTCATCAAGAATATACAGCGTCTTGCCAGTGTCACGTTTGGATAGCTCTTTGGAAAGCTTAACGCGCTGGGCTTCACCACCCGACAATGTGGTTGCTGACTGACCCAGGCTGATATAAGACAGGCCCACATCGATCAACGTTTGCAGCTTGCGCGCAATGGCCGGAATCGCATCGAAGAACTCGCGAGCATCCTCAATAGTCATTGCCAGCACCTGATGAATATTTTTACCTTTAAAATGAATGTCCAAGGTTTCGCGGTTATAGCGCTTACCGCGGCAGACGTCGCAGGGTACATAAACGTCGGGTAAAAAGTGCATCTCAACTTTAGTAACGCCGTCGCCCTGACAGGCCTCGCAGCGACCGCCCTTAACATTAAAGCTGAAGCGGCCAGGGTTGTAGCCTCTTGAGCGAGCTTCCTGAGTGGCGGCAAATATCTCTCTAACCGGCGTGAAGATACCGGTGTAGGTGGCGGGATTAGAGCGTGGCGTGCGGCCAATAGGGCTCTGGTTAATATCGATACATTTATCTAACAGCTCGAGACCGGTAATTTTACTGTGGGCCGCCGGCTTTAATGTGGTGGCTTTATTTAGCGTGACCGCCGCGGCTGGATAGAGTGTTTCATTAATTAATGTCGATTTACCGGAACCAGAAACACCGGTGATACAGGTAAATACACCAATCGGAATCTCTAGGTTAACCTTCTGCAGATTATTGCCCTCGGCACCCGTTACCTTGAGCATCTTGCCGTTGCCCTTGTTGCGCTTTTCGGGAATTTTGATACCACGGACACCGGATAAAAACTGACCGGTAATCGAATTTTTATTGGCCTTGATCTGCTTAACATTGCCCTCGGCAATCACTTCACCGCCATGGATTCCAGCACCAGGGCCGATATCAATCACATGATCAGCGGCGCTAATGGCATCTTCATCATGCTCCACCACAATCACGGTGTTACCTAGATCGCGCAGGCGTATTAATGTTTTTAGTAGACGTTCGTTGTCTCGTTGATGGAGTCCGATAGAGGGCTCGTCGAGAATATACATAACGCCAACTAGGCCAGCACCAATTTGACTGGCTAATCGTATGCGCTGGGCTTCACCACCCGAAAGGGTGTCGGCACTACGATTTAATGAAAGGTAGTT